>JGI12207J13218_1000188_pt1 | contig 10607 bp, 10 predicted proteins | sample DeeseametaMP0372_FD_13218 | JGI IMG/M metagenome (IMG submission 13218) | reverse complement strand
AGCGCAGCGTCACCGGCCTGGCGATCGACTTGGATGGAAACCGTATCCTGGCCGGATTCACCGACGACCCAGGCGCCGAGACCGCAGCCGGCGTCTTGCACATGCTTGATGACCGTCCAGTTACTTTGTGGTCGGTCTCCGTTGGGGGACCTGTTATCGGGGTGGACCTCTCCGATGATGGAAGCCGCATGATGGCCGGGTCCGCCGACCGGAAAGTCTCCTCGTACAACATGGATGGCGCTGTTAGGTGGACGGTCGAATCTTCCGATATCGAGGGCCAACCGGCGAACGTGGCCGCGGTTTCAGCGGACGGCTCACGCGCCGTGGCCGGGGACCAGACTAACCAGGCCTACCTGCTTAACAACGATGGAGCAAAGATCTGGGTTTTCGACGCGGACGGCGCCATCAATGACGTTGCGGTTTCCACGTCGGGCAACAGAGCTGGGGTAGGTACTGCCAGCGGCAGCGTGTACGTTTTAAGCAACCAGGGCACGGTGGTCGGACAAGTATCCCACCCTGAAACTTCTATCCTGGCTTTGGCCACTAATTCCAGCGGCTCCCTTATTGTCGCTGGGACCGCAGATGGAAGAGTTTTCGCATTCGACGGCCAGGGGGTCATGTTGTGGGAGGTGTTTTTGGGGGGGTCTGTTTCCAGTGTGGCTGTGAACTCTGCCGGAACCAAGATCGTCGCTGCGTCCGGGAATACTATCTATCGATTATCGAACCAATAACCCCAACCGGGAGAAGGTCCATTCTTGTTACCGAAGTGCAACAAACAGTGGTAAGTCATGTCGATTTCGTCTTACGCAGCCATAAGACAATCTGGAAAGCCTCATAAAAGGTTGACATCATGAATCCAGATAAATTATATTCTGGTTCACCCTGCATAAAAAACAGCGGTGGTCTTTGATGAGGAGCCACAATGCTGGCGGGAAAGGATAAATCTGGAGGAGGCAACCCGATGACAAAGTTGCGGAAGTTCACATTTCCTATCTTGATCGGCATTCTCTTGCTGGTCTTGGCGGCGTGTGGCGGCGACGACGAAAGCGAGACCGCGAGTCAGCCCGCCGCAGGCAGCCAAAGCAAGTCCGAACTCGTTTCCGAGGGTCTCAGTTTCAAGTTCCAATACGCCTGTATCAACAGGACCCTCGACCCCTGCGAGCTACTCGCATCCNNNGGTGGGATGGTTGAAAAGATCTTTCAGCGGACCAACGGGCAGATAGATATTCAAATATCTTCCTTCCCGGAGTTGGGTCTGGCCGGTCCTGATACCCTGCGATTGGTCGCGGACGGCACTCTTGGAATGGTCGAGATCTATAGCGGCTACATCGGAGGCGACCTTCCGATCGTCGATGTAGCCAACCTTTGGGGCGTTATTGGGGACATTGGCACCAACTGGAAGACCATCGAAGCCGTGCAGGGCCCAATTCACAAAATTATCGAAGAACGGTCCAACGGCATAGTATTGGCCGAAAGCTATTACGGCAACAACTACTACTATGCCGCAAAGGCCCTGCGGAGCCCGGACGATCTTAAAGGGTTGAAGATCCGCAGTCACAGCACGGTGCTGGGCGACCTCATCAACGGCATGGGCGCCGATGCCCAATTCGTGGCATTCTCAGAGGTCTACACGGCGCTGGAACGCGGCATCCTTGACGCGGCCGTCACCTGCGGACCTTGCGGCGCTGGTCTGCGCTGGTTCGAAGTAGCCGATTACCTGAACGGCCCCATCATCTCCATCGGAGTCACCTATATCACGATTAACAAGGACCGTTGGGAGGAGATACCGGCCGACCTTCAGGCCATCATGAAGGAAGAGGCAATGGCGCACCAGGCTGAGAACCGCCGACTGATGGAGGATGTCTGGGATCCGTTAGGGATCACAGAGAACGTCGCCGGCGGCATGGAATTCGTCGAGTTCTCCCAAGAGCTTAAAGACGCTCTTAAGCAGGCTGCGATCGACGTGGTGATTCCCAACTGGGTAGACCGNAACGGCGGACCCGGATCCGAAGCCGTAACGATGTTCAACGACTTGGTCGGCCCAATCGTTGGTGTCACAATTGACGCTAACGGCAAAGCAATCGCCAACTAAAGACAGCTTGTTCAGCTAAAATCGGGCGACTATAAAGCATCCATCACGGCTGTTTTGGTCGCACGACATGGAATCATTGGGGGCATCTTCGGTGGAATTGAACTAAAAATTCCACCGAAGGTGCCCTTTTTGATTTTTACTTCAGCCCGGTAAGGGTGGCCGGGACCGAACTTTGCTCGTTTCGATACTCCGGTCCTGAACGAAACATGCACATCGCATCGGACTACGGACCCAAACAGCGAATCGTCAGTCCTGACCGTAGACCCCAGTATCATCATGAGAGGCGTACTGTTGGATTTGGGTGCGATACAGGCTGTCCAAGGTCAGAAAATAGTTACGAATTAAGTTCTCTCGGAAAGTTGCTGGTGTCAACGCTGCAACAAGAGGGAATCATGATTAGCGAAGATACTTGTCACTTGCCTCCGAGCTTTGAAGCAATTCATGATGTATTCTCTATCTCATTTGATCGATATCAAGCAATCTTCACACCTTCGGTAATGCAGCAAACCATTGAGCGAATTATCATGGGTACAATCCTTCCGGAAATGCACCCGGTTTTATGGACCAAGTATCGAGGGGAAATCGCCGGTCTTCTTCCTGCTGTTGTCAAAACCGTAGGTAACAAGATAAACGAAGGAGCGCGAATCGACACGGTCAGGCTCGCTATCTTCTTGCACCAAATCGCTAAGGGAATCCCGACGATAATGGAAAATCCAGATGACGATGTTGCAAACGCCGAATTTGGATTAAGAAATAATGCTGTCATCGATTTGGCGGCTGAAGATACCAATCGTTATATTTTGGGTAGTGCCAGAGTCGGCCGCAGGCTTTGGAGCATTAACCATCTGCGGAGCACAGCCTGAGTTCTCGCATTCCAATCTGCCGCGTGGCTGTCAACTTGGCTGTCATAATCGAGAAGATAGAAGTGGGCCGTGCGGGGGTCGAACCCGCGACACCCGGATTAAAAGTCCGGCGCTCTGCCAACTGAGCTAACGGCCCATTGTGAGGGTGGACGAGGCGGGGAGCCTCGACTGAGATATTGTATCACCCGCCCCTGCGTGGGAACACACTCGACACGACCCACCGGCCATTGGTCCAGGCACACTTTCTCCGCACTAGCCCTCCCACGTAAACCCGGCTGCGCCGGTTGCACATTCCTGTCCAAATGTGGTACTTTGCCGACGTAAACCAACTCAGTATTTGGAGAAAGATGATGGGTTACACACCGAGTCACCTGGGTCATGTGAACATTTATGTAAGGAACGCTGAGGCTTCGCGCCAGTGGTACGAGGACGTCTTGGGTCTCCACACCTACGACTTCCTGGCTGGGCGGGCGGCATTCATGACGGCAAACCTGGACGAGTCCCACGAGATCGCGCTGATGGAAGTCGGCGCCGACGCCGAAGGCCCACACAAAGGCCAGGTGGGCCTGAACCACATGGCCTGGCGCATGGACACCCTGGCCGACCTGGAAGACTTCTACAACAACCTGCACAAGCATGGCGTAGAGATCAAACGGGTCTCCAACCACAGCCTGTCCCTGGGCATCTATATCGAAGACCCCGACGGCAACGGCATCGAGGTTTACTACGAGACCCCGCGCAGCGAGTGGTACCGTCAGGAAAAGCTCTTCATGCACGGTGACCGCCCCGAGGTCAACTTCCCCGGACCCTGGGAAAAAGAACTCCAGCCCGACGGCGTAGCAGCCAAGAGCTAAACACCCCATAAGCAAACAAAAAAGGCCCCGATTCATCGGGGCCTTTTTAAATGAGCTGAACGCCGAATGCCCCGATTAATCGGGGTTACGAAACCACAGCTATCGCCTCAATCTCGATCAGCATGTCCTCATGGACCAGAGCCTTGACCTCCACCATCGTGCTGGCTGGATAGCCGCTGGTGAAAAACTCGGCCCGCACCTTATGGATATCGGCAAAGTGCCGTTCCAGGTTGGTCACGAACACCGTGACCTTCACCACGTCGTCCATGGTGGCCCCGGACTCCGCCAGGACAGACTGCATGTTCTGAAGCACTTTGCGGGTCTGGGCAGAGACATCGCCCACGCCAACCACGCTGCCGTCCAAGTCGCGCGCCACCTGACCTGAAACAAACACCATCTTGCCGGCCGGGACCTCCACTCCCTGGGACATTATCCCGCCGGGCGCCGATACCTTGGAGCTCTGAAGGATCGTCTTAGCCATTACGGCCCTCCCAAATCAATTCGATTTATTGCTGGAAGAATCAGCGGCTTACCGCCAGTTTGCGTCGGTCGGATAGAGGTTCATGCTGCCCCGGGCCGAACCCTGGATACCCTCCACACGCCACTTGTCGGCGGCTTTCTTGAACACAGCAAAGTGGGGCGCCTTCAGGTGGTCCTGGAAGGCCGCCTCGTCTTTGTAGACTTCATAGAGCCAGATGCGGTGGTCGTCGTCAGCATCTTGGACCGCGTCGAACCGCAGGCAGCCAGGCTCGTCTTCATTGGCCCCCTTGGCGTCCACCATCAGCGCTTCCAGGAACTCGTCCCGGTGTCCTTGTTCGATCTGAATAGGAACGATCACTACATACATATCTTCTCTCCGAATTCTGATTGCCTCTGATGGCAGGCGAATATTACGCCCTTTATGGCAACGGGGCAACGGTTAAGGGGCCGCGGGCGCCGGGCGTGATACCATCTCACCGTTCAGCAGAGATAATCGTATATTAGAAATCCCCAGGGCCCGAGTCACGGAGGTACGGCCATGCCAGCGAGAACTGGAGCGGAGTACATCAAGTCTCTCCACGACAACCCGGCCGAGGTCTATCTGAACGGCAAGAGGGTCAAGGACGTCACCACCCACCCCGGCCTGCGCAACGGGGTGCAGACCATGGCCAAACTGCTGGACATGCAGCACGACGTTAAACTTCGCGACGAGATGACCTACGAGTCGCCCACCACCGGCGACCGTGTCGGTCTGTCGTTCCTCACCCCGCGGACCATCGAGGACCTGGAGCGGCGGCGGGTGATGATGCAACACTGGGCCCGGACCACCTGCGGGATGATGGGCCGCAGCCCCGACTTCATGAACGTGAACATGATGGCCATGGCCGCAGCCGGCGACTACTTCGCCCAGAACCGGCCCGAGTTCAAGCAGAACATGCAGAACTACTACGAACTCATCCGCGAGAACGACCTGGTGCTGACACACACGCTGCTGAACCTGCAACGCAACCGGGCGCCGGGCGCCACTCCCCTGGAAGACCGGACCGACATCGCCCTCTCAGTAATCAAAGAGACCGATGCCGGAATCATCGTCCACGGAGCGCGGGTCCTGGCCACGCTGGCCCCTCTGTCCGAGGAGATCGCCCTCTATCCGACAACCTCCCACATGCTGCCGGACAACGCGCCAAGCCCCACGTCCTTCGCCTTCGCCATCCCCTGCAACACCCCTGGCCTCAAGTTCCAATGCCGGGAGAGCTTCGACCTCAGCCGTTCCCATTTCGACCATCCCCTGGGCTCCCGCTTCGAGGAGATGGACGCCGTGGCCTTCTTCGACAACGTGCTGGTGCCCTGGGAGCGGGTGTTTCTCTTGGGCGACGTTGCTCTCTGCAACAACATGCAGCTCGCCACCCACCGGCACCTTCACGCCGGCCAACAAGTTGTGACCAGGAACGTGGCCAAGTGCGAGTTCGTCTTGGGGCTGGCCAATCTCATGACCGAGACTCTCGGCTCCAACGACCAGACCCAGGTCCAGACGATGATCGCCGAGATCATCGAGAACCTGGAAGTCACCAAGGCCTGCTTGCGGACGGCGGAAGTGGACGCCAAGATCGACGAATGGGGCGTGATGTGTCCTTCCGAGCTGCCCCTGCAAGTGGCCCGCAACATGTTCATCCGCATGTATCCCAGGATGGGCGAGATACTGCACCTCCTGGGTTCCAGTAGCTTGATGGCCTTGCCCACCGAGGCTGATATGGAAGGCCCGCTGGCCGAAGACATCAGCCGCTACCTGGAGACCGATACGTCGTCGGCCAAGGACCGGGTGCAGTTGTTCCGGCTGGCCTGGGACGTGAGCTGCAGCGCCTTTGGGGCCCGTCAGATACTCTACGAGCGGTTCTTCCAGGCCGACTCGGTGCGCAATGCCGTGATCCTATACAACATGACCGACCGGGAACCCGCCAGCAACTTGGTGCGGGAATTCCTGGCCCAAGATTAAATATCTTAAGTAAGGAAGTTCAGATGTCAGAGCCACGCGTGATCCGAAAAGAAGAAGTGGAAACCGTGCAACGCGCGCCGGGCGTCTCGGTTGCCAGCAGCGTGACCAAAGAGGTGGGCGCCACCGAGATATCCAGCGGCATCACCACCTTCCAAGCTGGGACCTCCAACACCACCCACTTCCACAACGCCGAGGAGTCGGTGATCGTTATCGAGGGTGAAGGCATCTTAATGATCAATGGAGAAGAGAACTATGTGCGGCAATACGACGCCGCCTTCATCACGCCGGGCACTCACCACCGCCTGATCAACACCGGAGAGGAGCCCTTCAAGATCGCCTGGTCCTACGCGACTGTGGACGTGACGCGGACTTTGGTCGATGAGTAGGGTGGTGCACCGAGAGCGGTCGGCCCACGCTCGCTCATCCTGAGCCTGTTGAAGGACCTGGCAATGGGTAACAGCGTTCAGCTCCCCTGCCTCGCCCACATACCTGTCATTCTGAGGAGAGCCGGAGGCCGACGAAGAATCTGCCAATCACCGCCTTGGCAGACCCTTCGGCTTCGCTCAGGGTGACACCGGCGTAGCGCTGTTGCCGCCGGAAACTAGGAATGATTAACCATGAACCTACTCCACATAGAAAAACCCTTCGTTAGCCTGCTCAGCGGACTGCTGCCACTGCCCTGGTGATGAGTGGTGCCGGGCCTGCTCGGTTTACTGGGGGGTTCCTCAGCCGGGCTGGCCTTCACCCCTGCGTTGCAGGTGCTGACTTGGCCCTTCTTGGCGGTGACCTTGCTCATGCTGGCGCGGGGCTGGTGGCTGGCGCCGTCCCACGGCAGTTGGTGGGGGCCTGCCTGGAAGAACCGCGCCACCTACACCCTGATCACAGCGACAGTGTTGTCGGGAACCCTCTGGGGTCTGCGGTTCGCCGGCGTGTTGGGTCAGAGCCCGCTGTAAGGCCTAAATAGAGCATCAGACCTCTGACTTGGATTCCGCCAAGTCGTCCGCTTCCGACAACTCCGGGTCTTCCACATGATCTGGTTGCAACGCCGAAAAAGTCATGGCAGCCAGCACGATGCCCATCATCGCCAGGAATGCGTATCGGAGTCCCAGAGTAAACGCATGGCTAACCCCCTGAACGTCACCACGCACCGCCTCCAGGCTGGGCTCGAAGCCCTGAGAAGCCATGGTGGTGGTTACGATGATGGTGGCGAAGGCGATGCTGGTGACATTGGCGGCGTTCCGCACTAGGTTCAAGAAACCGGACACCACCCCATACTTGACCTGGGTAACGGTGCTCATCACCGAGCTGGAGTTGGGCGAATAGAAGATTCCCATGCCGGTGTTCATCAGCATCAGGGCCGGGACCACCATGAACAGGGAAGAGTCCTCGGTGACCCGCGACAAGATCATTAACCCCGTCGCCGAACACGCCAGCCCACCCACGGTGAAGGGCCGCCGCCCGAACCGGTCGGAGAGCACCCCGCTCACCGTCCCCAATACCGCCATGCAAATGGCTCCGGGCACCACCACAAACCCGGCCGTTTTGGCGCTATAGCCCAGAACGTTCTGCATGTAAAACGGCATCATGAACAAGACCGCCGACGAGCCCAAGAACGTCAGGAACGCCGCGGAAACGCCAAAGGTAAACGTCCTGCCTTTGAACAACCGCAGGTCCAGCATCGGAGCATCCGTGCGCAGTTCCCACCAGATGAACGTGACCAGCATCATGACCGTCGCGCCGAACGCAACGATGATTGGCGGGGAAAGCCAGCCGGCCTTATTGCCAGTGGTCAAGGCCAGCATCAAGGACACCAGTATCCCGGTGGACAACGCCGCGCCCCACCAATCGAACCGGGTGCCGCTGGTCTCTTGGACCTCTGTCCAGCCCCGCATCACCCATGCAGTAGCGGCGATCCCGATAACCTCCAACGGCAGCGTCAGGAAGAAAACCACCCTCCAGCCGAAAGCATCAACGACCACCCCGCCGATGGCTGGGCCGGCAACCGCTCCCACGCCGACCATGGTCATGAACAGTCCGATCGCCCTTCCTTTTTCGTTGGCGGGAAAGGCGGCGGTGATGATGGCCATGCCCGTTCCCTGTGTCATGGCCGACCCAACTCCTTGCAGGACACGGGAGGGGAACATCATCTCCAAAGCCGGCGAAAAGCCAGACAGCGCGGCCCCGGCGCCAAGCACCACCATCCCGATGATGTAGATCTTCTTGCGGCCGACGATGTCCGAGAGCCGCCCCATGGGCAGAAGCAAGGCGGCGATGGTCAGGGCGTAGATGATCACCACCCACTGGATCGTGGGCAGGTCGGTATTGAACTCTTCGGCGATGGTCGGCAGCGCGACGTTGACGCTGCCATGGTCGACCACCGAGGCGAAGATTCCGATGGCCAACGCGCCGAATACCCAATATTTGAAATTGGGGCTTTGCGTCAGGCCAGTTCCTTTGTTCGAACGGGGGTTGGCTAAGCCGGGGGTGGGGTCGGTCGAAGACATATCAACCTAGATTACTTCAGTTTCGGACGACGTGCCACACCTGTGGCCCAGGGCCCGACCGGGCACGGCTGTTGTATCATTGGGTGCCCGCAGGGAATCGGCGAACCTAACAATCTGGAAACCGGGAGGCCCAAGTGTCGAGAATACCTACAGCAAGCAGAGAGAGCGTGCCCCAAGACCAGGTGGCCGCCTTCGACGAAATGGTCAGTCAACGCGGCAGCGTGCCGGACATCGGGCCCATCTCCGTCATGATCAACGTGCCCGAGATCGCCAAGCGGGGCGAGCACTTCAGGGCCTACATCCGCGGCGACGAGTCCAGTTTGCCCGCCAACGTGCGGGAACTGGCCATGATCCTGACCGCCCGGGAGATGGATTGCCAGTTCATCTGGAACGCCCACGCCGCCTTTGGCCGCCAGTCGGGCCTGAGCGACGAACTAGTAAACAACCTGCGCGACAAGAAAGACCTCCCCACATTGTCTGCCGAAGAGTCAGCGGTCATCGAATATGGACGAGAGTTATTCCGGACCCGCAAGGTCAGCCAAGCCAACTACGACGCGGCCTTCTCCCTGTTCGGCGTTCGCGGCATGGTGGAACTGACCAACCTCATGGGCTACTACTCCAATCTAGCCTTCAACATCAATGCCTTCGACGTCGGCCTACCGGACAACATCACGGAACTGCCGCTACCCGTCTAGAACAAAAAGCCCCCCTTTCGTAAAGGGGGGTTGGGGGGATTTTACCCCCGTACAAAGCGCGAAGTTTGGCTCGATGAGCGCCAAAAATCCCTCTAGCCCCCTTACGAAAGGGGGAAAGCAACCTTTTATGCTAAGCTTGGCTTGGAAGCTGACCATTCACGGAGTGAGCCATGGCCGAGGCGCCCAGACTTGAAGATGCAGTGGAGTTTGCGGAGAACCCGGAGCCTCGATGCCCGTGCGTGCTGTTGCTGGACACTTCAGGCTCCATGCAGGGCGCACCCATAGAGGCCCTGAACCGGGGCCTCAAGACCTTTAAAGACGACCTGATGCGCGACCCTGTGGCCCCTAAACGCGTCGAAGTGGCCATCGTGACTTTCGACAATGAAATAACCGTGGTCCAAGACTTTATCACCGCCGACCGTTTTGAAGCCCCCACCCTGGAATGCCAAGGCATGACCCACATGGCCGCGGGCATCAACACCGCCTTGGACTTGGTCCAGGCGCGAAAGGAACGCTACAACGAGTCCGGCGTCCCCTACTATCGTCCGTGGGTGTTCATGATTACGGACGGACGGCCCCAGGGCGAGATGCCCGACTTCGTCGACCTGGCCGCCCAGCGCATCCAGGAAGAAGAGGCCACCAAACGAGTGGTGTTCTTCGGCGTGGGAGTTGAAGGGGCCGACATCCCGCTTCTTTCGGAGATTGTGGTACGTACCCCGATGCGGCTCCGGGGCCTCAACTTCAACGAACTATTCGTCTGGCTTTCCCGCAGTATGCATGCGGTCTCCGACTCGAAGGTCGGTGAGGCAGTCGCGTTGCAGCCACCCGGTTGGACGGTCCCGGATTGATCTCCAAGGGACTGCGCTGGCTAAGGGGCGGCCGGTCCGTAAGCCAACGGTTTCCCGAGGGCCTCGCCCCTTGGCGAGTGGTTGGCGCTTCCATCACCGGGTCATCCCATCAGAGGTTCGGTGAGCCCTGCCAAGACGCCGCCGGCTGGGCGCTGGGCCCGGAACGCTCTCTGATCGTGGCGGTGGCTGACGGCGCAGGGTCGGCAAAACTGGGCGGAGAGGGGGCNCGCTTGGCCATTTCGACGGCCATAGATCATCTAACTGGCCGCCGGTCTCTG
>JGI12207J13218_1000187_pt1 | contig 10769 bp, 10 predicted proteins | sample DeeseametaMP0372_FD_13218 | JGI IMG/M metagenome (IMG submission 13218) | reverse complement strand
GCGGGGATCGCGTCGCCGCTGGGGGCCGCGTTGCAGATATTCCCGCCGATGGATGCGCGGCCTTGAATCTGGATCCCTCCGATCAAAAATGCGGAGTCGGTCAGGCCTGGATAAGCCGCTGCTACGGTTGCATCTTGATAGATTCTGTAGCAGGGCACAGCCGCTCCCAAAGTTAGCCCTTTGGAGGCGTCATATGCCATGACATTCAATTCGGGGATGCCTTTGATGTCCACAACAAGGGGGGCGGTCCGGCGTCCGGCGCGCATCTGCACCAGCATATCGGTCCCGCCAGCCAAGATTCGGGCCTGGTCTCCGGCGGAAGCCAAGGCTGTGACGGCTTCCTGGATGGTACTGGGTGTAACAAAGTCAAACGGTTCCAATAGGACACCTCCTGCCCCGGGAATTATAGCATCGCTGCACACACGGTCAAGCTGTAATTATTATCCGCCCACTGGCTCTACCATACTTGACCGCTAACTCCCAAAATGGGCCTTTCCACATCTCGTAAACACGTTTATGATTCCGTGTGTCCATTCGAACAGATAAAGAGGATCACTAGATGACCCAAACCCAAACCCAAACCCCTTATCGCGTCAAAGGCGTATTCTTGGAGACCTGCAACTGCGATTCGGGATGAAACTGCAACTTCGGCGGGTTCCCGGATCACGGCTCCTGCGAGGCCCTGATCGGGATTCAGATTGACGGAGGAAATATCGGAGACACCGACCTCTCGGGCATGAAGATCGTATTGGCCATCAAGTGGCCCAAAGCCATCCATGAAGGCGATGGGGCGGCGGCGATCTACATCGACGAATCGGCTAGCGAAGAGCAGGTCGGCGGTATAGCCACAATACTCACCGGACAAGCGGGCGGGATGCCTTGGGAAATCTTGGCCACTACGCTCAGCTCATTGGACGGCCCCCACCTGAAGTCCATCAAGATGGACGTCAACGGCCGCAATAGCGGGTTCAGCATCGACGGGATCTGCGAGGCCAAATTTACTCCTCTGATAAATCCCGTCACCGGCGACGAAAACGAAGTCCACATCGTCTTCCCCAAAGGCGGCCTGATCTGGAATGACGGCGACAACGCCAAGACTTCGGTGATGAAGGTGGATACCGGGGCGATCAAATTCGATCATTCCGGCCAAAGCGCCATCTTCGCTCCGGTTGAATGGACCAACCAATAGTCCCTTCCCGGCTCAACTAGATACGCAGAGTGGGGCCGTGGGATCCGCGGCCCCCACTCCTTTTAAACATGCCTCAGACATCGACACACATCGAATCACTCCTAAAGCGCGACCGGGCCATCGTTATATCCGGGGTGGTGGCATTGGTGGCGATCGCCTGGGGATACACCATCTACATAGCCCAAGGCAACGCCGATATGGGAGCGTCGATGGGCATGGCCATGGGCAATGTAAGGTCTTGGAACGGCGCGGATTTCTCATTGATGTACCTGATGTGGGCGGTGATGATGGTGGCCATGATGGTCCCCAGCGCGGCGCCCATGGTGCTGCTGTTCGCCACCGTCAACCGAAGACGCCGCGAACAGTCCCGCCCATTCGTCGCCACAAGCATTTTTCTCTCTGGGTATCTGGTTATCTGGGCCGGTTTCGCGCTGGTAGCCACTTTAGGCAACTGGGGCCTGCACCAGGCTTCGCTGCTGTCGTCCATGATGGGTGGCAGTTCCAGCGGTTACCTGGGCGGCGGGCTGCTGCTGGTGGCCGGTTTGTTCCAGTGGAGCCAGTTGAAGTATGTCTGCCTTACCCACTGCCGCAGTCCGATGAGTTTCCTGATGTCCGATTGGAGAGAGGGGACCGGTGGCGCGTTCAAGATGGGTCTGCAGCACGGCAAGTATTGCCTTGGTTGCTGCTGGATACTCATGGCTCTGCTGTTCGTTCTGGGCGTGATGAACCTGGTGTGGATCGCCGCGCTCGCCGCCTTCGTGCTGGCGGAAAAGGTCATCCCCGCCGGGAAAAAGGTCTCGAAGATAACGGGAGGACTGCTGGTGGCTTGGGGCGCCTGGGCCGTCTTGGCGGCTGCGTTCTAGGGCGCACGTCAATTCCGCAGTTGAGTCCTAAGACATCTTTTCGCTGAAGCACACGATGAGTCGGAGGGGAAATCCAGCCTCCAACAAAACCGCTCGTCCTGAGCCTGTCGAAGGGCGCGCATAAGTCACGCTGTGGATGGAAGACAAACTTGGCCAAAGCAGTGGTTCGACAGGCTCACCATGAGCGGATATCCAGCTTACGCCCAACCAACCCACCCGTCTCTTTTTTCCTAATCGCTTTCAATCCGGCGTTTCACCGCACCTACGGTTGCCACCAGAGTCCAACCGGAATATTCCGTTCGGTCCAGACCATTTACGTCGTCCAGCGAAAGTTCTGTGCCTCCAGCCGTTGCTTGTTTGATGGACTCCAACACCTTACGCCAGGGAATCCCACTATTGTCTTCTTCAGACTCCCCTTCAGCCAAAGCCCCGACCGGCAGGCCAGTTGTGTGGAGGACGAACCCTGCGTCTCCGGAATTGATCAGCACCAAGGCTGGTGTCTGCAGGCCGGAAAGTCCCAGACCGGGTATCAGCGCGGCGCAGGTGGTGGACATGCCGTGCTGGCCGAAGATGACCAGGTCATGAAAACCGGCGCCCATCTCCTCAAATGCGGTCCGGTAGGTCCGGAATATGTCGTGGGCCCGGTTATCTTCCCCCGAAGCCAAGAACAGGGCACAAACGGGGAAACCCTGTCCCGACGCGGACATTAGCCCTTCATGCCATCTAGTCAGCTTGTCCAGGTCGTGGCGGTCCGGTGTCTCGGCCATCTGCTCAGCTCCCGTTTTGGAATTCCTTTAGCATGGCGTATATCACGTCGTTGATCGGCGTCGCGACCCCGGTCTGTTGTCCGATGCGGACCACCGCTCCATTCAGCGCATCGAGCTCCATCGGGCGACCGGCCAACAGGTCGGTGTACATGGAAGCGTTCAGATCACCCAAGTTATTCTCCATATAATGAACCGTGTCGGACAAGATGCCCCGGGGGAGCCCAACCCCGCTGGCCCGGCCGACGGTGTCTATCTCAGCCAGGCAAGCCAGAACGACCTTGCGCCAATGAGGTTGGGGCATGAGCTCCGCCAGAGTGGCCCGAGCCATTGACGTGACGCCGGCCATGGTGGCGATGAACATGAATTTCTCCCACTGACCGGCCCGGATGTCCGGTAGCACTTCAGCGGGAACACCTGCGCCTAAGAACGCGTCGCGTATCGCTTGGCAACGGGGTGTCTCAACGCCGCTGGTCTCGCCCATGATTATCCGCACCACACCCCCAGTCTGCTGGACGGCCCCGGGCCCGAGCATCCCGGCTTCGATGAATGCGGCCCCCGGCAGCACTCTTTCCTCACCGAGGGTCTCGACAGCCGTTAAGTAGCTGTCTACCCCATTTTGCAGGCATAGCACTGTGGTGTCCGGCCCGACCAGAGGCTCCATGAGGGGGACGGCAACCTCATTTTGGTAGGTTTTCACGCATAGCATCGCCAGGTCCACGAACCCGATCTCGTGCGGGTCGTCCGTGGCGTGGCATCGGACCGTGAACTCCTCCTCATCCCGGACCACTTTGAGCCCATTGGACTTGATCGCTTCCAGGTGAGCGCCGCGGGCGATGAAAGACACCTCGTTCCCGTTACGTGCCAGCATCCCACCGAAATATCCGCCGATGCTTCCAGTTCCCATGACCGCGATTCGCATGATTCGGCACCTCTGGGCTTCCGTGATTGCACAGCCAACGTTACTCGAATGCCCGGCCGGGGCGCAACACTGAGACCGGTATACGATTCTTGACGCCCGTGGTTTTTGTCCCTATTCTTTTGGTGGCATTGCTCCAGAGCCGCCTATGTATCTGAATCACAGGAGTGGGAGATGACCCAGCAGCAGTCTTCGCCGCCGATCCCGGCGCCCCAGCCGCAACCTGAATCCGACTTCTACTGGGAAAAGTGCAAAGCAGAAGAATTGTGGCTGCGCCATTGCAAGTCCTGCGATTCAACCTACTTCTATCCCAGAGACATCTGCCCCGAATGTTTCTCCCGGGATACCGACTGGACCAAGAGTAGCGGCAAGGGAATCATCCACACGTTTTCCATCGTCCACCGCGGCCCGACTCCTCCCTTCCGCGACAAAGCGCCCTATGTGCCGGTGATCGTTGAACTGGAAGAAGGCCCCCGCATGCCCAGCAACCTGGTCATCGCCGACCCGGATCCGGCCAACATCAAGATCGGCATGGCCGTTGAAGTGGTCTTCGAGGTACTGGACGACACGATCACCCTCCCCAAATTCCGCCTGGCCGCTTAATTGATCATTCATTCGGCCGGCGGACCTACGGAGTAATCATGGCCGCCACAGAAGACCTCCGGGGCAAGGTAGCCATCGTGACCGGCGGCAGCCGTGGCATCGGACGATCGATGTGTCTGGCATTCGCCGCGGCAGGCGCCCAGGTGGTGGTCGCCTCACGGACCGAACACGAACCACCCCCGGACTCCCCCTTCATCAAGTACGGCTCCGGCACGATCAACGACACCGCCCAACAGATCGCCGTAGCCGGCGGAGAAGCCATGGCGGTCGCTTGTGATGTGACCAAGTCGGAGGACCTGAAGAACCTCGCTGACCGGACGGTGAAACACTTCGGGCGCATCGACATCGTAGTCTCCAACGCCGGTGTCGACTGCGAGTCCCCGGTAGTGGACCTGGGACCGGACGGTGAAACACTTCGGGCGCATCGACATCGTAGTCTCCAACGCCGGTGTCGACTGCGAGTCCCCGGTAGTGGACCTGGACGAAGACCTGCTTGACCGCGCCCTCACGGTGAACATCCGGGGGCCGATCTTGCTCTGCAAATACGTCCTTCCGGCCATGATCGAGCAGAAGGGCGGCGGATCGATCTTCTGCATCACCTCCGGCGCATCTCAGGGTTACCGCGAGGGCCGGGTGGGTTATTCCATGAGCAAGGCGGCCTTGGACCGGGCCTACCTGAGCATCGCCGAAGAAGTGCGGGAGCACGAAATCGCCGTCAATGTGCTGAGCCCAGGCCGCGTCGATACGTGGATGAACCGCCACGGCGACTGGCCCGGCACCGGCCACATACCTATGGAGCAGCCGGATTCCATCAACGACGCGGCGGTCTGGCTGGCCGCCCAGAAAGCGTCCACATTCTCGGGACATCGGATCGAAAGGGCCGATTTCGGCATCAACTGGGGGCCTGGCATACGGGCGCCCGCTCCGTAAATCGTTAATCCACCAAAAAATAAGGAGCCAAATGACTACATCACGCAGTGCCATGCAAGAGGTTTCACCCAAACTAGCGGAGATGACCGCCGATGTTCTTTTTGGAGACATCTGGGAGCGGTCAGAGCTGTCCAAGCGGGACCGCAGCCTGATCACCGTGGCCAACCTGGTTGCCCTCTACCGGACCGACCAACTCAAGGGCCATATCGGCCGGGCTTTGGACAACGGCGTCACCAAGTCGGAGATCAGCGAAGTGATCCTGCACACCACCTTCTACGCCGGTTGGCCGGTGGGCGCCAACGCCGTCCGGGTGGCGAAAGAAGTGTTTGACGAAAGAGGGATCTAAACAACCCGCAGCTCAGCCACCGCCCATATCTGACGATTAAGAGGGACAACCATGCCTAAGATGACCGGAGCCAAATACCTGGCCGGGACCTTGAAAGCCTACGGCGTCACCCACGTGTTTTTCGTGCCGGCCACGCTCCGCAGGTCACTGGCGGAGATGGACCTACTTGGCATCAAGCGGGTGGTGACTCACGGCGAAAAGGCGGCCGCCTACATGGCCGACGGGTACGCCAGGGCTTCCAACAAAGTCGGGGTCTGCATGGCCCAGTCGGTGGGCGCGGTCAACCTGGCCGCGGGTCTTCAAGACGCCTATCTGGGCCTGTCGCCGGTCCTGGCGTTGACCGGCCATAAGTCGAACCTCCAACGGAACCGCAACGCCTACCAGGAGATCGATCACTCAAGGCCGTTCGCCGCGACCACGAAGTTCAGCGCCGTCGTAGATACGGTGAACGACCTTCCGGGCTTGCTCCGGCAGGCTTTCCGCGAGGCTACCACCGGCGCGCCGGCCCCGGTCCATCTGGACCTGGAAGGCATCGGAGGGCAGGTCGTGGAGGACGGTGAAGCCGACCTGGAGATCCTGTTGGAAGAGTCGTTCACTCAGCGTCCCGCGTTCCGGCCTGAACCGGAACCCGAGCGAGTCCGGGAAGCGGCCCAGGTGCTGGCCAACGCACAACGTCCGGTCATCGTGGCGGGCGGCGGTGTCACATCTTCTGGGGCCCAACAAGAGTTGGTCGAACTGGCCGAGTTGCTGAACATTCCAGTGGCCACTTCGCTGAACGCCAAGGGCGCCATCCCTGACAATCACCCCTTGGCCGTGGGAGTTGTCGGCTCCTACTCCCGTTGGTGCGCCAACCGGGTGGTCCACGAAGCTGACCTCGTGCTCTACATCGGCAGCCACACCGGCAGCCAAGTGACCAACGAATGGCGTGTCCCGGCCATCGGAACGCCGGTGATCCAGATAGACATCGACCCGTCGGAACTGGGCCGCACCTATTCCGCGCAGGTGGCCATGCAGGGCGACGCCAAAGCGAGTGTCCGCAGATTGATCGAGGCCTCGGAGCCCGTCGGCGACCGTTCCGCATGGGTTTCTAGGGCCCAGGAATTGGTTAAAGAATGGCGGGACGAAGTGGCCCCGTTGGCCAATTCGGACGCAATGCCAATCATCCCGGAGAGACTCTGCACGGAGATTACAAAGTGGCTGCCGTCAGACGCCATGTTGGTGGCCGATACCGGACACGCCGGCATCTGGACCGGTTCGATGATCGACATGAACGAACCTACCCAAGNTTACATCCGCTGCGCCGGCTCATTGGGCTGGGGACTATCGGCGGCCATGGGTGCCAAGTGCGCGCTGCCCGACCGGCCGGTGCTCTGCTTCACCGGCGACGGTGGGTTCTGGTATCACATCGCGGAATTGGAGACGGCCGTCCGGAACAATATCCCAGTGGTGACGGTGATAAACAACAACCACGCCCTATCCCAGGACAAACGCGGCGACGAACGGGCGTACGAAGGAATCGAGGGCGGCTCGCCAGGAGAGTTGTGGCAGTTCACTGACGTGGACCTCTCCAAGGTCGCCGAATCTATGGGAGCCTTCGGCATCCGTGTCGAGAAGCCCGGAGACATCCAGAGCGCCATCGAACAGGCCATCGCCTCCGGCCGGCCGGCGGTGGTGGACGTTGTCACCGACCAGTTCAACAGCGAAGCCCCGGTCCCCTGGGCGCCGTAGTAGCTGTCAGCTAACCATCGCGTCCTGGCCGGATCGTCAAAGAATAATTCTCTGGGGCCATCTCCCGTTATTCTGGCGAAGGCGAGAATCCAGTTTGCCTGCCTTTTTCTACCGTCATTCGCAAGACGATTCCTGGATTCCTGCCTTCGAAGGAATGACCAAGGAGTTACTAGGCTTTCTTTATCTTTCCCAGAAACTCTTTGGCTGCTTCGTAGTTTCGGGCGCCGCCGCGTTTGATGGGGGGCATGAGGTAGATGTTGTTGAGGCGGGCTTTTTGGAACTTTCGGTAGAGCTCTAAAGCAATGTCCACCCCGGTGCGGCCGTCTTCCAGTTCGCTGCGCACCGATTCAGGGACGGAACTGAATAGCACGCCATCTTTTTCCAAAATCTGAAGCCCTAAGTAGATGGGTACAGTCCCGGCCTTGCCGGCGTGATACCCGAAGGATTCCCGGTAGCGGGCCACGTGGTCAACGTTGAAGATGGGTTGGGTGATCAGAAATTCGGCCCCAGCTTCTACCTTTCGCACCGCCAATTGGGCTTCTTCTTCGATGCCGCGGCCCAGGTCCATCGTCGCGCCGATACAAAAGTCCGTGGGTTGCCCCAACTTGCTCTCTTTGAAGTCCTGCCCCTGGTTCATCTGGGCGATGGCTGCGATCAAGCCGGTCGGCGTGTAATCGTTGACCGATGCCACCCTCGTTTGGTCCCGCTCGCCAAAAGGATCGCCTTGGACGACCACCACGTTCTGCACTCCCAGCAGTTGGGCGCCTAGCAACTGGGTCTGGAGCGCCAGTTTGTTCATGTCCCGGGTGGCCAGGGTAAACACCGCGTCCTTGCCGGAATTTTGTATGGCGGCGGCCAACATGGCTGAGTTGGTCCTAACGGCCCTTCCCGGGTTGTACGCCACCGAGATGAAGTCGGCGTCGATCTGTGCCTGGCCGACCACAGCCGCGTCCCCGGAGCGGGGAGGGGAGAAGTCGCAGATCACAGACGTGTGGCCCGTAGCTTCGAAGGAGCCTTCGGTGATCTTCACTACAGGCGCACCTCCAGTATAAATCGATGGGAAAAGGCTGCCGGTGCTAGGAAGGCAGTTCGGCCAAGTACCCTCTGAATAGCTCGATGGACTTACGTTCGGAAAGCCCGACGAAATACCGGTATCCGATGATGTAATCGACGATGTCCCGGGCCATCATCAGTAGATGGTCCTTGGGATCAGCGAGGTGGAACAGGCTGTCCACACCGTCCTCTAAGCCCACGTACAGGGTATCTTCCACCAACAGGGTATCGTCTTCATTCAGTTCTTTGCGGGCCATCCAGCGGGCGAACACAAAGGGCAGGCTGGTCATGGTGTGCCATTCTTCACCCAGGTCGTACCGGTGTCCATAACCCCTGGCGCCTCGCCGGCGGCGCAGCGCGTCGTCCCCGGAGATCACGAAGGCGTCATGCTCATCGGGCAACGATACGAATGTATCGGTGCTGCCATTGTGCTTCTGGGCCAATAGCACCTGGAACAACTTCCGAGTGGTTGAGTCAGCAGTGGCTGTTGCGATGGTGGCCCCGGAGAGTTCCTCTAGGGGTTTCTTAGAGTAAAGCAGATTGCTGCCTGCCTTGTTCGACGCCGAGAGGCAAAAACCCGCCACTGGGAGGCAGATGTCTTCCAGGCCAAAACTGTCCACCAGGCTCACCGGTCCGGCGTTGATCTCGCCATCGCGCAGGGCTTGCGGAATGTCTTTAAGACTCACGTCTTTCAGGACGATGCCTCGGCGTACCATATCGATGTAAAAGGGCTCAAAATTCAGGTCGATGACCCGGCCGACAGTGATTGCCATCTATCTACACCACGTAAATGTTGGGATATATTCAAAAAGCGCCTGATTGAGGGAGCCGTTGGCGCAATCTGCTTTTGGCAGTCCCGAGACACGCCACCGATTAAAAGAGGCGTGCCTAGGCGATTCGCATCCTGATTTTAGGCGTATTGAAAATCACCGTCAAGACGACTCTGGCCAGCTTAGATCTACGCGCAGGGGTTAAGCGCGCAGCAAGTTCGGTTTGTCGACATTGGCGTAGGGCTAACGTAAACTTGCTTCTAGAGGCAGCCTTGCGCAATATCGTGTTCGTGATAAGTATGGTCTTGTTCGCTGGATGGGCGTTCTCATCGTCGGCGGTTACCTACGCCGATGAGGGAAATATCAAGGTGGTCGAGGCCAAGGCGGAGAGCCAATTTCCGGACGGTATCAGATTCTCCGTGGTCGCCAGTAGCGTCGATGAGATCGACGACATACGTGTCTTCTTCAGTAAAGTAGACCAGAAAGGGCGAAGCGCCTACCGTTCCGTGGAATTTGAGCCTGGCGAGAGCGTCGTTGGAGAGTCGATTCTCCCCAGTGGCACTGGCGGCAGTTACTTCCCGCCCGGCACCAAGATCGAGTTCTCCTTTGAAGTTCGAGACAAGGCGGGAGCGGTGGTCCGCACCGAGACTCAAGATTTTGTCTACGAGGACAACCGGTTCGAATGGCTCACGGTCGTTGAGGACCTGATCACGGTTTATTACTACGGTGAGTACGTTGAAGACCGCGCTTACATTGTTCTTGAAGCGGCAAAAGAGAACATGAAGAAGATGCTGCCCGTGCTGGGTATCGCGCCCACCGAGCCGCTTCGTATCGTTTCCTACAACAACTACCGGCACATGTCCTCGGCCCTGCCATTCCGGTCCCAGGCTGTGAGCGAAGGACTACAGACCCAAGGCATGGCTTTCAGCAACGAAAGGGTGCTGTTGGTCCATGGATTCGACCCAACCGTAACCGGCACCGTCTCTCATGAGTTCACCCATTTGTTGGTTGGTGAAGCCGCCGGATCGGCAATCAGTCAGGTGCCTTCTTGGCTCAACGAAGGTCTGGCCGAGTATGGCAACATAGACCCTACGGACGACTACGATGCCGCTCTCCGCTACGGCATCTTCACCCGCCGGATAAAACCACTTTGGTATCTGAGTTCCTTCGGGGGAACGCCCGAGGACATCATCATCGCCTACGGTCAGGGCCGCTCGGTGGTCCAGTATATGATCGACTCTTACGGCGAGGCGCGGATGGCCGCCCTTTTCCCGGTCCTGCAACGCACCTTGGACATCGACCAAGCACTGCTGGAAGTCTACGGCATGGACCAGTTCGGGCTGGATACCGCCTGGCGGGAAGCCTTAGGCCTCGAGCCTCTGCCGTCGCCCGAAGAACTTGCATCCGAGCTAAATGAAGCGGCCGAGACTCCTGAATCGGACGCTTCNCCTGCTGAGGGTTCCGAGATTGAAGAGCCGACCGAAGATACTGAAGGCGACACCCCAGCCGCAGCCGAAGCGACAGAGATGCCTGAAGCTACCGATGGCGAAGATGCTCTCCCCGCCGGCACCACCGGAGATGACGGCGAAGATCCTGATGGCGGC
>JGI12207J13218_1000181_pt1 | contig 10976 bp, 8 predicted proteins | sample DeeseametaMP0372_FD_13218 | JGI IMG/M metagenome (IMG submission 13218) | reverse complement strand
CCGGTTGTCCGCCATAAACCCGAAAACTGGCTGCCCTTGCAGCATGCGTTTAAGGCGTCCTGCCTGGACCAGGGGTATGCCGAGATCTACGACCACAACAATCCCGACGCCACAGGATTTGGCCCGTTCCCGATGAATAATCCAAACGGAGTGCGGATGAGCACGGCCCTATCCTATATAAATCCCAACCGCCACCGCCTCAATCTGACCATCCGGCCTAACGTTCTCGTGCGCCGGATCCTCATTGAAGATGGACGGGCCACGGGAGTCGAGGTGGAAAGCGGCGGCGAGGTTTTCCAGATGGAAGCCGGAGAGATCATCCTCTCCGCCGGGGCCATCGCATCCCCTCAGGTCCTGATGCTGTCCGGCATTGGGCCGGCAGAGCATCTTCAAGAGAAAGGCATCGCCGTTGTGGCAGACCTACCTGGAGTTGGGAAAAACCTGCGCGACCATCCGCTGGTGGCCGTGCGGGTTAAGACCAAAGACGATTTCCCGCTGGACCCGGACGCGCCTCGGATACAGACGGTCCTGCGGTACACGGCCAGTGGTTCTGAAAACCGAAACGATATGCAGATTTTTCCTTCGTCCTTCTCGACCCCGCTGGGCGGCGACCCGATGGCCGAGGAAGGCATCCGCTTTACCTGTATGCTTGAATTGGCGGAAAGCGCAGGCGAGTTGCAACTCAATTCCTCCGACCCTAAAGAGCAGCCTTTCATAGATTGCCGCTATCTAGAAGCGCCCAGAGACCGCGAGAGGTTGAGGGAGGGCGTGCGAATCATAATCGACATGATGGAGCACGAGTCTTTTACAGATATAGTGGAAAAGTTGATCTCGCCGATTGAGTCAGACCTGGCCTCGGATGAGACGCTGGACCAGTGGATGCTGGAAAACGTTTGGATCGGCCAGCACCTTTCCGGTACCTGCAAGATGGGACCGGATTCCGACCCGTTGGCAGTGGTAGACCAGTATGGAAAAGTGCATGGCATCGAGGGGCTCCGTGTCGCGGATGCTTCCATAATGCCCAATGTGATCCGCGCCAACACCAACGCCACCACAATCATGATTGGGGAACGGGTGGCTGCCTGGATAGCGGAACAGTAACCAGCTCCAACTCTGAATATTAGTGCTAGGTGATGCAAGATGAGTAATGAGAACCAGACCAGCGGCCCCGGAGCGCTAACCCATGAGGCCGTAAACGGCTACCGGGAAAGCTTTGATGCCGACCCATCCAAACGGCTGGTGCAGAACGTTGTGACCCAGCACGATGTCAACGACGTCGCCCTTAGCCGGTCCATCGTCACTGAATCGCCCCATTCCTTCTCCATCGTGCTGGACGATTGGGGCGTGACCAACCAGGCCCGGTCCGGCCGCTGCTGGATGTTCGCCGGCCTGAACCTGTGCCGGGTCGACACCAGAAACGTCCTGAACGTAAAGGAGTTCGAGTTCAGCCAGAACTATCTGATGTTCTGGGACAAACTGGAGCGGGCCAACTTCATCTTAGAAGCGATCATCGAGACCGCTGACCGTCCATCCGACGACCGGACCGTGGCATTTCTGCTACAGAACCCCATCTCCGACGGCGGTCAGTGGGACATGTTCACGGCCTTGGTCGCCAAACACGGCGTCGTCCCCAAGAGCGCCATGGATGAGACCGAGAGCTCGGCAAATTCGTCGCGCATGAACTCCAGCCTCAACTACCAGACACGGCAGGGCGCGAAGCGCATCAGGGACGCCTATGCCGAGGAATCGGGCTTGGACGTACTACGCCGCATCAAAGACAAGACTCTGAAAGTCATCTATGACATGCTCTGCATCCACCTCGGCACGCCCCCAACGGAAGTCGACTGGCAGTGGAAGGACAAAGACGGAGAGTTCACCCGTTCGGGAAAATTGACCCCGCTGGAGTTCGCGGCGAATTATCTTCAGACCGACATCCATGACTACGTAAGCCTGGTCCACGACCCGAGGGAGTCCAGCCCGGAGGGCGCAACTTTCACCGTGGAATACCTGGGCAACGTGGTCGACGCCCCTGCAATCAGATACCTGAACGTCGATATCCAGCTCATGAAGGACATCACCCTGAAGATTCTGGAAGACGGCAAGCCCGTCTGGATGGGGTGCGACACCGGGAAACAGATGCACCGTGACCTGGGTCTGTGGGACGCCGATCTTTTCGACTACGCCAGTGTCTACGGCGCCGATTTCTCCATGGATAAAGCCACTCGGCTGGAGTACCACCAGACCGCCATGACCCACGCCATGATGTTCACCGGCGTCGACGTGGTGGACGGTGTCCCGCGCCGCTGGCGGGTGGAGAACAGCTGGGACGACAAGGTGGGCAACAAAGGCTTCTTCCTGATGAACGACTCCTGGTTCGCGGAGTACATGTTCGAGATCGCCGTCCCCAAGGAATACCTGCCGCCCGAACTCCAGAAAGCACTGGAACTTGAGCCCATCGTCCTGCCCGCCTGGGACCCCATGGGGTCATTGGCCGACGAATAAACCTTTAAGACGAACCAACTCTGCCGTAAAAATGTCATTCCGAGGAGGCGCCAGCCGACGAGGAATCTCGTTGCCCGCAATAACAGTCCTGACCAAAGCAAAGAGACCCCTCTCCTTCTGCGGAAGAATCGAGGTTACAGCAACGCGAGAGCTTTCAGAGATCTAGAAGCAAAGCCAAACTAAGGTATATAAAAATGGTTTTCCAGTCTGAAATAATCGGCCAATCGATCCAGCGCATCGACGGTCCCGACAAGGTAACCGGCGAAACACTATATACCGCCGACGTGGTCCTGCCCGGCATGCTGACCGGCAAGATTCTGCGCAGCCCTCATCCCCACGCCCGCATCCGAGGTTTCGATACTACGGCAGCCTGGGCCGTACCGGGGGTCAAGGCGATCGTCACCGGTGAAGACGCGCGTGGTTTCTACCAGGGGAAGGTCCTGCGGGACCTTCCGGTCCTCTGCTGGGACAAGGTCCGCTACATCGGCGACCGGGTGGCCGCGGTGGCGGCGGAGACCCCAGAAGCCGCCGATGAAGCGCTCCTCCTGATAGATGTCGATTATGAGATTCTACCGGCGGTCTTTGACCCCATGGAAGCTATGAACCAAAGCGCCCCTTTGCTCCACGACGATATGTCCGCCTACGACGGCGCGCCCACGGAATTTCTGGCGCCGGACATCCACAACGGGCAGACCAGGCTCCTTTGGACCAAGGGAGACCTTGAAAAAGGTTTTGCGGAAGCCGACATTGTTCTGACGCACTCCTTCTCCATCCCCAGCCGTCACCAGGGCTACATCGAGCCCTTCGCCAGCGTGATCGCAATCGACGATGACGGCCGCATCCAGGCCTGGTGCGCCAGCAAGGCCCCCTTCCGGGCCCGCCGTCAGATGGCTCAGGCGCTGGGTCTGGACGAAGAGTTGATCCGGGTTAATGTGACATCGATCGGTGGGGATTTTGGCGGCAAGGGCGACACCCGTGACCTGCCCATCGCCTACCTGTTGGCCAAGATGGCGGACCGGCCGGTGAAGATCGTGATGAGTTCGGTGGAAGAACTCACCGCCAGCAATCCCACGCACCCCACATTCGTCACCGTAAAATCTGGGGTGACTCGCGACGGCCGTTTGACCGCACGCGAGGTCCGCACGGTGCACGCCAGCGGGGCCTACGGGGCCTTGAAGCCCAGGGCCTATCTCTCGACCCATCACTACGTCGGCGGCGGGTACCGGATACCCAACACGTTATTCGAGTTCCTGCAGGTCTACACCAACACGGTACCCGGCGGCTACTTCCGCGCGCCCGGCGCCCACCAGTACACGTTCGCCCTGGAGTGCCACACCGACCTGTTGGCCCTTGAATTGGGCATGGATCCAGCTGAGTTTAGAAGAGTAAATCTGATGGACCCGGGCGACGAGGACGGACTGGGCCGGACCATAGATATCCTCAATATCCGCGAGGTGATGGAGGCCGCCCTGGAGGCCGCCGGGTGGGACGAACCCGAAGACCGGCCGAACCACGGACGGGGTGTCGCCCTCTTTGGCCGCCAGATCGGCGGCGGGGTGGCGGGGGCCGTGTTGACTGCCGAGGCGGACGGTTCGTTCTCGGTCATCAGTCCCACAGTGGACATCGGAACCGGCACCCACACCATCGAGAAACAGATGGTGGCCAGCGAGATGGGAGTCTCGGTGGACCAGGTACGGGTGCGTGTCGGCGATACGGACACCGTGCCCTACGACGAGGGCCCGCGGGCCAGCCGCGTGACCTACACCGAGGGTGGGGCGATCATGAAAGCCTGCGACCAGATCAAGCAGGCCATCGCCGACGGCGCCGCACTGCCTCTAACCATAACCGTCGAATACGATGCCGACGAGCGGGATGACATAACCTACTTCAGCGCTCAGGTGGCCAAGGTCCAGGTGGACCGCGAGACCGGCCAGGTCCGGGTGCTACGGCTGGTCACGGCCCATGACGTGGGCACCATCATCCACCCCCTAGCCCACCAGGGACAGATCGACGGCGGGGTGATCACCGGGTTTGGCCTGGGCGTCACGGAGGAATTTGTCACCGACGGCGGCCAGGTGGTGAACGGCAACATGGGAGATTACAAACTCCCGACCATGGCTGACATCCCCGCGCTGGAGACGGTGCTGATCCAGACCGGCGGCGGCGCCGGACCCTACGAGGCCAAAGCAATCGGCGAGCTGGCCAACAACGCCACCGCGGCCGCCATCGCCAACGCCGTGGCCGACGCCGTCGGCTGCCGTGTCTTCGAACTTCCCATCACCGCCGACCGGGTCTACAAGGCACTCAGAGACACCGCAGACAAAGGGTGAGTTCTCAGTACTTCGCTGGCCGCCGAGCTTTCCGAAGAAACAAAAAACGCCCCGGTCCGAGTTTGGACCGGGGTGTTTTTTGCATCGTGCCGCCTTACCGAATCGTGTCCTGATGCCCGCATCTGTTCCGGTAATTTGCGGTAGTAACCCTGCTGGATACCCCAAATCCCTCTTCACCGAAGAACTGCTGCCCGCGGTGATCACTTTGGTGGGATGCTGCGCGGCATGGACGGCGGGGCCGCGCTCGCCGCCCTGAAAGCCGACCCGGACCTGGCCGATAATTGTAATGATGGTGACTATCATCCGCCAGAAGGATATGGGGTATGGTTTGGGCTCCGCCGAATACCTGACCAAACCGATAGACCGTGCGCGCCTGAATGGGTATGTTGAGAAAGTGGTGCGGAAAGGTCCATACTCCACTGAATCACTGATGAACCAGTTACGCCGTCTCGGTACCGCGTTTGCCAGACCGGAACGAGCTTAGACCGATGTAGGGGGAGTCATGCCGAAGATCTTGGTTGTTGAAGACAACGAGATGAACCGTGACATGCTGAGCCGGCGTCTGCAACGCCGGGGCTATGAGGTCGTGTCCGCGGTGGACGGTGAGGATGGGGTGAAGAAAGCCCAGTCCGAATCGCCGGATATGATATTGATGGACATGGACCTGCCCGTCCTGGACGACTGGGCTGCCACCCGGCAACTCAAGACTCACCGGACACCCAGTCGATACCGGTGATCGCCCTCACTGCCCACGCCATGGCGGGCGACAGAGAGAAAGCTATGGACGCCGGCTGCGACGACTACGACACCAAGCCGGTGGAGTTCTCACGGTTGCTGGAGAAGATGGACAATCACTCGGCAAGGGGGACTGATCAATGGCAAGTGAGTAGTATTCCCTTCTGGTGGTTGAAGACAACGAGATGAACCGGGACATGCTGGGCCGGCGTCTCCAGCGCCAGGGCTACCGCGTGACGATGGCCGTTGACGGCCGCCAAGCCCTGGAGTTCATCAAGCAAGAACCATTCGACCTAGTCTTACTGGACAAAATGCTTCCAGTGATGAACGGATATGAGGTGCTGGAGCATCTGAAGGCCGACCAATCATTGAGCCACATCCCAGTCATCATCACCACCGCCCTAGATGAATCGGACGGCAAGGCGAAGTGTATGGAGTTGGGCGCCGAGGATTACCTGACTAAGCCATTCAACCCGGTCATATTGAAGAGCCGCATCAGCGACTGCCTGGAACGGCACCACCGGGCCGAGTCCGGGTAGTGAACAGAGGTATGGTATGAACCGGCTAGCCGTTGGCGCCCTCGCCGAAATCGCGGGGGCAACAGGTTCGATCGCCATCGCCGCCGTCGCAGTCTACGTTGGGATACGCCAGTGGGTCGACGGCAAGCGCATCAGCCGGGAGCAGCGGGAGCTCACTGAAGAGATCGAGCGCAAAAGCGAGGCCGCGAAGCTGGAACAGGACCGAATCATTCGCGCCCAGAGCCTGGACTCGTACTTCGACGNAATATCCACCCTGCTGCTGCTGGACGAGGACGGTATCTTCACCGATACCGCCCGAAGCCTCACCAAAGGGCGCACCGACGCCATCTTGAAGATCCTCAAGGCTGACGAGAAGCGCAACCTCATAGCGTTCCTTTACGGGAGCGGGCTCATCTCCAGCAACGGCGATGGCGAACCGGCGATGGTCGCTTTGTCCGGAAGCGACCTGAGCGAGGTGGAACTCAACGGTACAGCGCTGCCCAATGCAGGCTTCGGCATGGCCAACCTACGGGGCGCGTCCATCAAAGAAGCGGACCTAGACGGCGTCGACCTGAGAGGGGCCGACCTGAGCGAGGCGGACCTGAGCGAGGCGGACCTGACCGGTTCCGACCTGAGCCTGGCCAATCTCCACGGAGTCATCGCCCCCGGTGCGATATTAAGCGGCGTCGACTTGAGCCACGCCGTTCTGAGCGGCGCCGACCTTCGTGGCGCTGACCTAAGTGGGTCCGACCTAACCTCAACTGACCTCAGTGGGTCGAACCTCCACGGCGCCGACCTCAGAGACGCCAAACTAGATAACGCAAACCTCAGCGGAGCAAACCTCCGGGATGCCAATCTCACGGGAGCAGTCCTTCAAGACTTCAACTTAACCAACCTCATCAGCATCGAGGGCGCCGACTTTACCGGCGTCTCCGACCTGAGCAGCGAATCCGCTGAGTATCTAGCCTCCATCGCCTCGGGCTCCCATCCGAAAACTTTCCGCCAGACCGCGCAAACCCTCAAGAGCCTCTCTGTCTCCGAGACGGAGTAAGACGGCTCCGACCTCTGGATAAGATTGTCCTTTCGGTGCGCGGGGTTTGCTGTGTCCGTGATATTTGTTTAGCAGCACTATGGTAAAAACAAATAGTTTCGGCCATAATGCCGTCACTGAACCCGTTGCACGAGGGGACCAGATCCCTTCGGTCCAGTGGGAATGGTCCAGCCATCCAAGGGAGCGATCAATGACAAGCACTCAAGAACAGACCCATACCTCAGAAGAGACCGAACAATATGACGTGATAGTCATCGGCGCCGGCGTCACCGGGCTTTACGCTTTATGGCGTCTTCGCCAGCTCGGCCTCTCGGCCCGGTCCTTTGAGGAAGGCAGCGGCGTTGGCGGCACCTGGTTCTGGAACCGCTATCCGGGATGCCGGTTCGACTCTGAGAGCTATACCTATGGGTATTCGTTCTCCGAGGAACTGCTGCAGGAATGGGACTGGAAGGAACATTATTCCGGTCAGCCCGAGAATGAACGCTACCTCAATTTCGTAGCCGACAAGTTCGATCTGCGCCGGGATATCCGGTTGAACTCCCGCGTCATGTCAGCGGTATTCGACGAGAACGAAAACCACTGGGAAGTCGTCATGGAGGACGGCCACCGCGCCCGGGGCCAATTCTTGTTAACTTCGGTTGGCATCCTTTCCGCCGGCTACGTGCCCGACTTCGAGGGCAAAGACAGCTTCAAGGGCGTGTCCTGCCACACCGGCAGATGGCCGCAGGGAGGCGTGGACCTGGCGGGAAAACGGGTTGGAGTCATCGGCACCGGCGCCTCCGGCGTGCAGCTCATCACGGAGATCGCCAAAGAAGTCTCGCACCTAACCGTCTTCCAGCGCACGGCCAATTTCTGCGCGCCGCTCCGCAACAGCCCCATCGAAGATGAGACCCAGCGGGAGATCAAGGCGAACTTCCCGGCGATATTCGAGAAATGCCTGGAAACCCCCGGCTCGTTCATGCACGAATTCGATACCAGGTCGGCTATGTCGGTATCACCAGAAGAGCGGCTGGAGCAGTACGAAAGGCTCTGGCAGAAATCGGGTTTCGCGAAATGGTTGTCCAACTTCTACGACGTCATGATGCCGGGCGAGGCCAACGAGGACTACGCTGATTTCTTCCGCAACAAGATCCGCGAGCGGGTCAATGACCCGGTGGTGGCGGAGATGCTGGTGCCGAAGACCCACATGTTCGGATCCAAGCGCCTGCCCTGCGAGAGCGGATACTACGAGGTCTTCAACCAGGACAATGTCCTGCTGGTCGACGTTCTAGAGGCGCCAATCGAGCGCATCACGCCCACGGGAATCAAGACGAAAGACGCCGAATACGAATTGGATGTCATCGTCTTCGCCACCGGATTTGACGCCGTGACCGGGTCGTTGAACCGAGTCGAAATCCGGGGCGAGGGCGGGCAGACGTTGAAGGACAAATTCGCCAACGGGCCGCGCACCTACATGGGTATTCAAAGCGCAGGGTTCCCAAATCTCTTCACCATCAATCAGGCATCTGTGGGTAACTTCGTTCGGGCGGCCGAGCCGCTGGTCGACTGGGTGACCGAAGCCATGGGCTACGTCCGCGACAATAATTACTCGCGGATCTCGGCCTCCCCTGAAGCAGAAGAGGAATGGACCCAGCACGTTGCCGAAGCGGGCGCCAAGATTCTCCGTTCTCAGGCTGACTCCTGGTTCGTGGGGGCGAACATTCCCGGCAAAGCACGGGGACTGCTCACTGCGCCAGACACCGCCCCAGTGATGCGGGCCAAGCGCAATGAAGTGGCAGCCAACGGCTATGAAGGGTTCCTGCTTCAGTAGAACGGCTCCTTCCTAGCACAAACCCCCCAACCTCTTCACATGGGATCGGTTTGTTTAAAAGCTGACGGCGCCACTCTCTGAAGGCTCACCGTCAGCTTGACTGTCATTGTGCCCCCATAACGCCGGACCAGCATGGCAACTTGAGATCGATCGCCTTAGATACGAAACCGAGGAGGCGATATCCAGCCCAGATTTGACCAAAGCAGCCAGTGCCCTCTTGGTATTGGTTACTGCGGTCACGGCAACAGCGACGCCCTGTCCTGCCTGGCTGCCACTAAACGGGAGCCGGGCAATGGACCCTCTTTGTCATGTCCCCAAACAGCATCTCCCACTGTTCCAGACCTCACCGGCTTAGATCTGGCGGATTACGTCGCCCACGGGATCGCTCAGGACGCTATCGCGCCTTAGCATCTTGGCGAGGCAATTCGGTATCTAAAGAATTACAATAGGTGGTCAGACAGATACAACATAGAAAAACGATCGAAAATACTGGTGATTACATGGCCAATATCGCGGAGATGACCCCGTTCCAGGCGGTGACCTGCTACTTCGACCAGGCTTGCGACCAGCTAGGTGTCAGGGATGAGGTCAGGGACCTGATATGCACCCCGGACCGCGAGATGCGGGTGGAGATTCCGGTCCGCATGGATAACGGCGATCTGGAGGTCTTCATCGGCTACCGGATCCAGCACAATAACTCGAGAGGCCCATACAAGGGCGGGATACGCTACCACCCAGAAGCCGACGAAGAAGAGGTACGGGCGCTGGCCGCTTTGATGACCTGGAAGACGGCTTTGGTGGGAATACCCTTCGGCGGCGCTAAGGGGGGAGTGCAGTGCGACCCCCGTAAGATGAGCCCCCGAGAGCTTCAAGCCCTCACACGGCGCTTCACCCGCTCCATCAGCCAGATCATCGGCGTGAACCGTGACATACCAGCGCCCGACGTCGGCACCAACTCACAGACCATGGCCTGGATGATGTCCGCTTACTCCGAAGAGAATGGGTACTCGCCCGGCGTCGTCACCGGCAAACCTCTGGAGTTGGGCGGCTCGGCGGGCCGGGAGCAGGCTACCGGACGCGGCGTGTCTCTGATGATCAAGGAAGTGGCCAAAGACTTGGGCATATCCATGGACCACTCCAAGATCGCCGTCCAGGGTTACGGCAACGTTGGCTCCTGGGCGGCCCATTTCTTGGACCAGGGCGGCTGCAGCGTCATCGCAGTCAGCGATGTCAACGGCGGGATACACAACTCCAAGGGGCTGGACCTGGCCCAGCTAAAAACTCACATGGACAGCACCGGCACCGTTATCGGGTTCGACGGCGCGGAAGATATCACCAACGATGAACTGCTGGAGATGGAGTGCGATTTTCTCGTGCCCGCGGCCTTGGGCGGCGCCATCCACATGGGAAATGCCGCGAAGATCAGAGCTCGCATGGTGGTGGAGGGCGCGAACAACCCGGTGACCCCCGGCGGCGAGGAGATTCTCAACGACCGCGGCGTTCTCTGCCTGCCCGACCTGCTGGTCAACGCCGGCGGTGTGACTGTTTCCTACTTCGAATGGGTGCAGAACATCCAGAGGTTCCCGTGGGACTTAGACCGGGTCAACGGCGCACTGGAAGAGATTTTGGTCCGGGCCTACCGCGAGGTGAGGGACACGGTGGAAAAAGAGAAGATCACCTACCGCGCCGCCGCCTTCTCGATAGCCGTGGACCGGGTGGCCGGAGCTCTGGAGCTGCAAGGACTGCCATAGTCAATCACTCCGGGGTGCCCGGCGACTTCTCCTTACTACGCGGCCTGCAGCATCGGCCAGAGCTTGTGGGCTGCTCCGCCCATAATCCAATCGCGGTCTTCTTCTGATAACCAGTCCAGCGCCCTCTGGGCGATCACCAACTGGCCGACGTAACCGCCTTCCCGGGAGGACGGGAAATTGGAGCCCCACATGACTCGCTGCGGCGTGAAGGCCGCGATCACCCGCCTGAAGAGTTCTTTGTCAGAATCGCTTAGGTCGATGTATGGGCCGAGGCTGGTG
>JGI12207J13218_1000175_pt1 | contig 11153 bp, 10 predicted proteins | sample DeeseametaMP0372_FD_13218 | JGI IMG/M metagenome (IMG submission 13218) | reverse complement strand
CACGCATCAATAAACAACCAGGGTTCCCGACTCCTGGCTTTTTGTTCGTAATCTTGAATTTTGTCTTCAAACTGCAAGGTCCAACCAATATCGTCCAAACCTTCGAGTAGACAGTTTTTTGCAAATGAATCAACCTTGAAAGAGAACTTTTTGCCTTCAGGAGTACTTACAGTCTGCTGGGGAAGATCGACTGTCAGCAGACAACCTTCGTTGGCTTCAACCTCCTCAAACAAGGCCTGTACTTCCTCTGCTTGAAGCTCTACTGCCAAGATTCCGTTTTTCCTGCAATTGTTGAAAAAAATGTCTGCAAAACTGGACGAAATTATGCACTTAAAACCGTAATCCTGCAAAGCCCATGGAGCATGTTCACGGCTTGAGCCACAGCCAAAATTTTCACCAGTCAGCAAAATTTGTGATCCTTGATAACGCGGATAATTCAGAATAAATTCTGAATTGGACTTAGTCCCTTCATCGTCGATGTATCGCCAGTCATGAAAAAGATGAACGCCAAAACCTGTACGTTCTATTTTTTTCAGAAATTGCTTGGGAATGATTTGGTCTGTATCCACATTTATTTTATCAAATGGTACAGTGATTCCGGAAAGTGTGTTAAATGCTTCCATTATTTAAGTTTAAGTCAAGGTTGAATTTACAAAGTTCTCGGGTCAGTAAAATGTCCGGCAATTGCTGCTGCTGCTGCCATCAGTGGACTTACAAGATGTGTACGGCCACCCTTCCCCTGGCGCCCTTCAAAATTTCGGTTACTTGTCGAGGCACAACGTTCACCTGGTTTGAGCACATCATCGTTCATGGCTAAACACATGGAACATCCCGGCTGACGCCAGTCAAATCCTGCATCAGTAAATATTCTATCCAGGCCTTCTTCCTCTGCCTGCCGTTTTATAATTCCGCTTCCAGGAACTATCATTGCAGAAACGTGTTCATTAACTTGTCTGCCTTTAACAAATTCTGCAACAGAACGCAAATCTTCGATACGTGAATTTGTACATGAACCAATAAACACACGGTCAATAANGATATCCTTAATAGGAANATTTGCTTTAAGATCCATATATTTCAAAGCTTGTTCAACAGACTTGCGTTCCATCGGATTTTGAATGTTTTCAGGGTCCGGAACTTTGCTGTTAATATCAGTCACCATTCCCGGATTGGTTCCCCATGTTACCTGCGGTAAAACATCATTTGCATTTAGGTTTACTTTCAGGTCAAATTCTGCATCAGGATCAGACGGCAGTTTTTTCCACGAATTCACAGCCAAATCAAATGCATCACCCCGTGGTGCAAAAGGTCGATTTTTCAGGTGTTCAAAAGTTTTTTCATCCGGTGCTACCATTCCCGCTCGTGCACCGGCTTCAATTGTCATGTTACAGAGAGTCATACGACCTTCCATAGTCATGGAGCGTATTGTTTCTCCAGCATATTCAATTACGTAACCTGATCCACCGGCAGTACCGATTTTTCCGATGATTGCCAGGATAATATCTTTAGGTGTGACAGTTTCCGAAAGTACACCCTCGACTTGAACCAGCATTGTTTTGGGTTTTTTCTGCTGCAGTGTTTGAGTGGCAAGTACATGTTCAACTTCAGAGGTGCCAATCCCAAATGCAAGTGAACCAAAAGCGCCATGTGTTGCAGTGTGTGAATCTCCGCAAACTATAGTTGACCCGGGTAGAGTCAAACCTTGTTCTGGTCCCATTACATGTACAATTCCTGAACGCTCATCTCCCAAATCAAAAAGGGTAATTCCAAATTCTCTACAGTTCTGACGTAAAGTCTCAACTTGTAATGCAGAAATTGGATCTGAAATCGGCTGATCCTGATTTTCGGTTGGAATATTGTGATCAGGAACTGCAAATGTTGCTTCTGGATGCAACACTCGGCGTCCTGCAAGACGTAACCCTTCAAACGCTTGTGGAGAAGTCACTTCATGCACCAGGTGACGATCAATATAAATGATTGAGTTTCCATCCTGCTCATGTACAAGATGTGAATTCCAGATTTTTTCAAACATTGTTTTGGGCATTATTTTACTCAGTCTTTAATTATTTTTTGAAAGTTTACTTTAAGAAACAAAGGCTTCAGCTAAAAAACCTCATGATTATAAGGTAGGAAACAACTTGAAAATCCACAAACCATTAATTTCAATTAATTTGCAAAACACAGCATTATGATTTATTCACTACAACTAACCAGCAGTTCGCATCAAAGTTTAATCAAACTAGGTCTCCACCACCTGCACCAGCAATGATAATCGTTCCAGCTTCCTCAAGTTTCTTGACAACTTTGATGATTTTTTGCTGTGCAGCTTCCACATCAGATAATTTGGCGGGACCAAGGTTTTCCAGGTCTTCCCGTACCATTTCAGCAGCTCTGGATGACATGCTGCTGAAAATAAGTTCTTTAACAGCATCGCTTGCTGTTTTGAGCGCGAGCACCATGTCAGCCTGATCAACATCTTTCATAACGAGCTGCATTTGCTTAGCATCAATGAGAGCCATATCTTCGAAGGTGAACATCAATTCCCGGATTTGTTCCGCCAGATCAGGATTTGTTTCTTCTATACTGGAAAGAATTCTGGTTTCTGTTGCCTTGTCCACAGAGTTTAAGATTTCTGCCACCGGTTCAACACCACCCACACTTGTTGCCATACTACCTGCTGTTTTCATTTCTTCAGTTAGAACCTCATTCATTTCTGAAATTACTCCCGGAGGAATACTTTCAATCACCGCCATTCGATACAATATATCAGCCTGTAAACTTTCAGGCAAGTCTCGCAGCACGGCAGAAGACTGTTCGGCATTTTTTAAATAAGAAAGAATAAGGGCTATCGTTTGAGGGTGTTCAGTGCGGATATAATTTGCAATCATGATGGGTTCCGCATAGCGCAGGGCTTCAAGACCTGCCTCTTCTTCACCCGCACCAAGATTNTCACTTAGCTCTTTTGCCCTGTCTGCCCCCAGGGCTTTGGTCAGTGCATTTTTGACAAAATCTGGCGATGAGCTAATGTTCACACCTTCATCAGCCATAACCGAATTTCTGTAGAATTCCTCAAGAACAATATCCAATTCTTCAGGAGAAACGTCTGTAAAGCGGCTCATATAATAACCAACCTGCTGGATTTCTGCTTCTTCCAAATTTTTCATCACATCTGCTGCTCCATCTTCGCCAAGGGCAAGCAATAGAATTGCGGCCTTTTTAGGGCCTGTCATTTTACCTACGCTCATCTAGCCTCACTTGCTTTTAATCTGATTAATGATTTTATGATTTTTCAATTTACTTCAAATTACTTTTTGAAGTTGGAATTTAATAGTCAACCTCTCAGCATTTCAAGAAACCGGCCAAACAGGTAAGATGCATCTCTTGGTCCAGGAGCTGCCTCCGGATGATATTGTACAGAATAAGCTGAGTGAACAAGTGATTCAATACCCTCTACAGTTTGATCATTCAGGTTGCGGTGCGTTACCCGGACATCTTCTGGGAGGGAATTTTCCTCTACAGAAAAACCATGATTATGGCTGGTTATTTCAATCTTATTGGTCGCTAAATCCATCACAGGGTGATTTCCACCATGATGTCCGCATTCTAGTTTATAAGTCTTGCAACCCAAGGCCAATGATAATATCTGATGTCCCAGACAGATTCCAAAAATTGGCAACTTACCGAGCAAATTTCGAACAGAATCAATTGCTTCCGAGACCGCAGCAGGATCTCCAGGGCCATTGGACAGTAAAATACCTTCAGGATTCATTTCAAGCACCTCTTCTGCTGATGTATTCCAGGGTACAACTGTCACACTCATTCCCAGTCTGTTCATTATTCGCAAAATATTGTACTTTATCCCAAAATCATAAGCAATAACAGTCGGCGGTTTTCCCTCTGCTTCAGACGGCCAAAAATATGATTCACGGGTCGAAACTTGTCGTGCCAGATTTTGACCTGCCATCAAAGGCAGGTCGAGCGCTTCTTCACGAAGCTCATCCAGAGTGTGTCGTGAATCTGATGGAACAAGTAGTCCGGAACACTCTCCGCTTGANCGAACAGCTTTCACCAAAGAGCGGGTGTCTACTCCATCCAAAACGGGAATCCTGTGTTCTATCAACCACTCATCTAATGATTGAGTAGCCCTCCAGTTGCTGCTGATGTGACTTAGTTCACGTACTATCAGTGCTGAGGCATGCGTTGTTTTTGACTCCAAGTCATCCGGATTTATTCCATAGTTGCCAATCTGTGGATATGTCATTGTCACTATTTGACCTTTGTAAGACGGGTCAGTCANAATTTCTTGATAACCGGTCATTGACGTGTTGAAAATTACNTCACCTGTAGCCTCAACCGGGGCACCCCTCAATTTTCCACGAAAAAATCGTCCATTACTTAAAACAAGCAGTCCTTCAGTCGTACCTCCCATATTTACAGGAAAATAGGTCTGTGGCATGGAAGCCTTAAATATATATATTGTAGAGTTTTGGTCAAAGGAAATTTATAGCCAGTAGTATTTGAAATCTCTACACGGATGGTTCGGATTAATTTACATTAAAATTCCGTTTTTCCGGAAATTCCAATGTGAGTATTACCTAAATTTTTTTTGTATATTTTTGCTGGAAAGCAATTTATCTGAAGTGATCTCACTTGCTGAAAATTATACTCCCTCTATATTGAAAGGTCTAGTGCTTCCTTTGTAATTTCCACAACATATTCTTAACTTGTCAAATAATAATTGTTCTAAAATTGTTCTCATCAGAGTATTATTTATAATATGAACAAAGGTTTTCTCATATCTTTTTTTAGCACTGCAAAATGCATAAATCATGCGAAATTCTCTTAGATTCCACTTAAAAAGTACTGACTCACCGGGGCAAATGTCCACATAGTCCAGTTGATTCATTAAATCTGTTATCACTGTTTTTTATTAATAAACAGCCCAAACTTTAGTTATTGCCTAAAATATGCTAGAAATAAAACGCCGAAAACTTTGTCGGATTTTTTCAATTAACCTAAAACAGCCATGTTTTAATAACAATAACTGAATTGTAATAAGACGTTATTAGTAATGGAAAAGGAAAAATTAATAAAAAGTAAGGGTGCTATTTCCCGGGGAAAAAGAGGGGTTAGTAATAAAGCCAGGAAGGGAGGGGCTCGTACAATCAAACCGATTCCAAACCTCAATTTTGTTAAAATTCAAAGGCAAGTAATTCAGGCAACTGAAGAAGTAAAAAAGTTGAGAAACTTTTCCTTTATGATGAGGATGCGTAAAACGATTCTTGCCGCAGATTCTAGCGATAAAGGAACACATATTGACGCAAGCATAATCGGAATTCAGATAAAAAGTAAGGCAGTTTCTTCCCTGGTTTCAAAAATTAGCAGTGACCTCACTTCAAGTGCAGCAAGGGTAAAATTAGTCAGAACAGTTATGCAGGACAAGCGGGATTTCCCTTTGTCGCTTTACCGCAACCTCATGATACAGGCAGCTCTCACTATTTATTTGGGTGACATCACACCGGCGACTCTGCAAATTGCCGGGCAAACATACCGTTTATATTTAGAAAAAATCATCAGCACACATAAAAAAGGATTGCTTGTGGTTCAATCGAAACAGTTAAAGAATGTAAATTTGGATGTTATCTCAGTTAAAGACCTGATCAAAATGGAAGAAGATGAAGAGCGGGGGGTTGATGAAAATGAGGCGCTTGTAATCCAGGAAATCAAAATTACACTAAAATTGTTGGAATATACTGATTCTCTTGATGAAGACACGCGCGACAGCATTACTATGACTATGCATTTGGATGAGTTGCATGATCTGTCCTCAAAACACAGGGTAAAGAGTTTATTTGCCGGCTCCGGAAGTACTGAGTCCACCAAGAACAAACACATGCTTATCGTCCGTAAAACCCTGGCTGCTCTTGAGGTAATTAAACGAATTCCGGTACTGCAGCCAATCGGCCTCAAGATTATAGCAAAGCTACAGGAAATTGATAGTAAGCTTCCTCTTCCTTATCTTATAGAAGCTAGATTTCATATGCAGGCATTGCGGATTCTTACTCTACGCATAGTGATGAAAGAATTCTCAGCCCGACCATCTCTGAGACCTACTTTCAACAAAGCGATTGTCGCTTACCACAAAGCTTTAAAAAGAGCCTTGTTATCTAATCCTAAACGTATAGACATCATTGTGCTGTCAGAATTTGCTCAAGTTTCATATTATGCGTATGAACAGCGCAAAATACTGAACCTGGCAAATCATGGTGTGTTGAAAATTCTTGAAATGGGAAAGAAAGCCGTGGATGTTCTTGCACCCAGCAACAGGATCTATCTAAAGCAGCAGAAGGTCATCCTTTCGGCGCTAAAGAAAATGAAAAATCTTGACTGAAAGCTGCTAAATTGAAGTCAGCCTGCGCTTCATTGCATGTGCTGAAGAAAAAGTTTTTAACCNCTAATAATCACTTTTATTGCCTGGTTGGNAAAAGCGGTTCCAAATATTCCACTACAGTCCGGACTATGATTTGATGGCCTTCAGGATTTGGGTGGATGCCGTCAGCCTGATTCAAGCTGGAAATCCCTCCTACTTCTTTGAGCAGAAAGGGTATCATCTGCAGTTGGTACTGCCTGGCTAATTCATGAAATACATTCCGGAAAGACTTCCGTGTATTCCGTACCGTAGTTTTGTGGAATTTGCATTCCTGCCAATAAAATCAGGATTTTCTCAGACTGTGCCAACTCAATTGTTTTGCTTAAATTTTTCTTCATGTGCTTCACACTCAAGCCGCGTAAACCGTCATTTCCTCCAAGTGCCAGAATAACTATGTCTGGATGAGCCTTTATGTACCAGCGGAGACGGGAAGGTGCGCTTGCACTCGTAGAACCGCTGATGCCGGCATTTATCACTTTCACAGAATGCCCTTTGCGCTGCAGTTCCTTTTCCAGTAAATGCGGATAGGCTTCCTCTTTTGCAACTCCAAAACCTTCGGTTAATGAATCTCCAAGTACAACTATCAAAGTTTGAGCAAGTGCAAATCCTGAAAAGGAAATTATGCAAAAAATAACTATCCCAAAACTCAAAGCTTTTCGTACAAAATAATTCATATAATCTAGCTTGCTTCGATTTGTTTAAACTGTGTAAAAAAAGCGGAACGGGATTCCTGACGCCGCTCTTTTTTTACTTCTTCAGAAGCTTCCCCTATAATTGGAACTGTCAACAGTTCCGGGTTGATATTGAGAAGGAATCTTGATGGTTCCTGACGGATAATTTCTCCAAAACGTTTCCGAGATTTAGCCATCGAAAAAGTAAGTTCCTGCTGGGCCCGTGTAATGCCGACGTAGCACAAACGCCGCTCCTCGTCTACTCCGCCTTCATCGAGTGAACGCTGGTTTGGGAACAAACCTTCTGACATGCCAATCATGAACACAAAAGGAAATTCCAGACCTTTTGCGCTGTGGAGTGTCATAATCGACACTTGATTGGCCTTGCTGTCTGCATCGTTATCGTTTTCAGTAAATAGTGTTATCCGTTCTAAATATTGCCGAAGACTATCTTCAGGATTTTTATCAGAATAAGTCCGGATACCGCTCAATAATTCCAGAACATTCTTCACACGGCGCTCCCGCAATTTGGGTTCTCCGCTTTGAGTTTCAAGAAATCTAATGTAACCGACCTCATCAAGCAACTCTTTGAATACATTAGCAAACCGTTCGTTTGCAAAACGCTGCTGGTAATTGATGATGATACCGGCAAACATTTCCATAGTGAATGCCGCATTTTTTGGAATTTTCTCATATTTTCTGGCACGCAGCATCACCTTGAACAGAGGAAGGTGCATTTCCTGACAACACGTATTAGCCTGTACAAGTGCTGTTTTACCAATTCCACGCCGTGGTGTGTTTATAATTCGATGTAAACTAACTTCATCATTTGGGTTATGAATTACTTTAAGATAAGCCAGTGCATCACGTATTTCCTGACGGTCATAAAAGCTGGCGCCGCCAACCACACGATACGGAATTTTTGCTTCACGTAGTGCTTCTTCTAATGAACGGGACTGAAAATTTGAACGGTAAAGAATTGAGAAGTCTAAATATCGGTTGCCATGCTGTAAAATTTTTGTGCGAATTCGCCTGGTCACAACTTCTACTTCTTCTGCTTCATTTTCTGACTGAAGCCAGTCAAGTTTTACCCCACCCTGTTTTTCGGACCAGAGTTTTTTTGGCATTCGCTGAGTATTTATAGAAATCACCTGGTTGGCGGCTTGTAAAATAATTTGGGTTGAACGATAATTTTGTTCGAGGCGAACATATTTTACTTCCGGATAGTCCTGCTCAAAATCGAAAATATTACGAACTTCAGCCCCTCGCCAACCGTAAATAGACTGATCATCATCACCCACCACACAAAGATTCCTGTGCTGTTTTGTGAGATGCCTTAAAAGTTTATACTGAATCCGATTTGTGTCCTGATATTCGTCTACCATTATATAACGGAAACGTTCCGTTAAATTGTCCATGACCTCCGGATGCTTCTCAAAAAGACTCAACGTGAGGTTAAGGATATCATCAAAATCAATGGCGTTACAGCCCTTCATAGTCTTTTGATATTGACGATAAATTTTTCCAATCATTTGTTTTTGTTGTGATTCCTGCTGATCAAGAAATACTTCCGGACCTTCCCCTGTTGACTTTGACTTGGAAATTTCAAAGTGTACTGACTTTGCGTCGATCAATCCTGTATCATCAAAATCCTGATCTTCCATGATGGTTTTGATGACAGATAATTGGTCATTTTTGTCGTAAATAATAAAATTTGGACGGTAACCCAGGTGATGAATCGATTTCCGCAGCATATTGACTCCCAGTGCATGGAAAGTACTTAAATGCACGCCATTTTGTTTCCCGGAGAGTGTTTCCTTTAAACGTTCACGCATTTCTTCAGCTGCTTTGTTGGTAAAAGTAACCGCAAGTATTTGCTGGGGGGGAACCTGTTTTTTTCGAATCAAGTACGCAATACGCTGTATGATGACTTGNGTTTTTCCACTGCCTGCACCTGCAAGAATCAGTACAGGACCCTGTGTTGTCGTGACGGCTTCCTTTTGCTGTGAGTTCAGCAATGACAATGAATTCATGAAATGCAGAAAAGTTCGATAAAATTATTGATTAATTTGTGATAGAATATTGTTGATTGAACCAAGGTGTTTCAGCAAGCCATTTCAAACCAGAATCTTTTTCTAAAAATTGTTATAACAAAACATACTTATGACTGCAGAAGAGATTCAAAACTTTTTGCAGCAGGAATTTCCTGAAAATCCGCTGATCGTTGAGTCCTGCGAAAATCGACGTGCAAGATTACGTCTTGAAGTTGATCAAACTCATTTGCGCCCGGGAGGAACCATTTCTGGACCGACAATGATGCTGCTGGCAGATACTGCAGTCTATGCTGCAATCCTAACTACAATAGGAGCAGTGGCTTTAGCAGTAACAACAAACTTGAATATTAATTTTTTGCGAAAACCCGAACCGAATCTTGACCTTATAGGAGAATCGTGGCTGATGAAAGTTGGCAAACGTTTAATTGTAGGAGAGGTTAAAATCTATTCTGAAAATGATCCGGAACCTGTCGCTCATGCGACTTGTACTTATTCCCTTCCTACAAAATCACTTCCATCATAACGGTATTTTATGTGGTGGATTCTTAGTCTTTTATTGTTGATTGTTCCAAGTTTGGAAATTTGGGTGCTGATGCAGCTAACATATCTAATGCCTCTCAGCACAATTTTTTTACAATGTATTGTTACACTGGCTGCCGGAGTATGGTTGATGCAGGGTGAAAATTTTTCTTTGTGGACTTTGGTCGAAAGTGAATTACGTAACAGAAGGGTCCCGGCAGAAGAGGTGCTGGCAGATTTACTGCTCTGGGTTGGAGGAGTATTACTGGTTGTACCGGGGTTTTTAACAGATGCACTTGGACTGGTAATATTTGTTCCTGCAGTAAGACAAGAAAGCATTCGATGGTTAAGAAATAGTATGCTGAAAACTATGGGAAGACCTCCTTTAGAAAGTTAATTTACATTTGAACAAGTCATTTTCAGAAAAACAATGTTTACAGGAATTGTACAAGGAGTCCGGAAGGTCACAGTAATTACTGACCTAAAAGGCGGTCGGCGTTTGCGAATTCAACTGAATGATTTAGCAGAAAATCTTCAACATGGTTCGAGCGTTGCGGTCAATGGTGTATGTTTGACCGCAATTAAAATTGAAGAAGGCTGTGCTGAGTTTGACATTATTCAGGAATCACTGGACCGTAGTAATCTTGGTGCTTTGGTAAACGGGGACTCCGTTGATATTGAGCGGGCTTGTTATTTTGGAGACGAAGTTGGTGGACATCAAGTTACAGGCCATATAGATTGTACCGGAAAAATTGATGAAATTCGAAAAACTCCTAATAATCGAGATGTTGTTGTGTACTGTGAGGAAGAGTGGGGGGGCTACCTTATTCCCAAAGGCTGGATTGCAATTGATGGAGTCAGTCTGACCGTAGTTGATGTCGGAGATAATTGGTTTTCAATTTCATTAATTCCAGAAACTTTGGAGCACACAGTTCTGGGTCAAAAGGTGGAAGGGGATAAAGTAAACCTTGAGTTTGACCTCACTACAAAAGTAATTGTCAAAACAATCCAAAGAATGTTTCCAGAAATCAAAAAACAAATACTGTCTGGAATGAAAAATTGAATCTATAAATAATAATGCTGCTGATAATAAATAGTATTGACAATAAATTTTATTAAGCTTATCATTAAGTGTTTTGCAGGAGTTGAACGCAAGTTCTTTGAAAAGGGAATCAGAAGAGACAGAAAGCCTGTTCCTATCCATCCAAAGAGGTGGATAGACGTTAATATTTTTGTATTCTCAAGATTTATTTTGAGGATAACAAAACCTGGAATTTATTTCAGGTCAGTAAAAGCATAGGATTATAACTTGAGAGTTTGATCCTGGCTCAGGACGAACGCTGGCGGCATGCCTAACACATGCAAGTCGAACGAGAAAGTTCCTTCGGGAGCAATTAAAGTGGCGCACGGGTGAGTAACGCGTAGACAATCTGCCCTTCAGTCTGGGACAACTTTTCGAAAGGAGAGCTAATACCGGAT
>JGI12207J13218_1000148_pt1 | contig 11945 bp, 9 predicted proteins | sample DeeseametaMP0372_FD_13218 | JGI IMG/M metagenome (IMG submission 13218) | reverse complement strand
GCGGCGGCGCGGCGGCGGCGTTGGCGGCGGGACTCTGTACTGTGTCCATGGGAACCGACGGTGGCGGCTCCATCCGCATACCGGCCAGCTTCAGCGGTGTGTACGGTATCAAACCCACGCAAGGGCGGGTGCCCCGCTACGGCGGATACGGACGCCCCTCGGCCAATCATTTCTCCCAGTCAGGGCCGCTCACCCGCACGGTGGCCGACTCGGCGCTGCTGTTGCAGGTTGTGGCTGGGCCGGACACCCGGGACGTGACCTCACTGCGGCAACCCGCCCCCGACTTCAGCGCCGACCTGGGCGCGGGGGTGAAGGGGATGCGGCTGGCTTGGAGCAGCGACTACGGCTACGCGGCGGTTGATCCCGAAGTGGTGGAGATCACGAAGAAAGCGGCTTTGCTGTTCGGAGAGATGGGCGCCACTGTCGCGGACTCGGGCCTCAAGATGGATGACCCCTTCGATGCCTTCTGGGACGTATTCGCCACGGCCGCCTACACCTCTTACGGGCACATGCTGGACGAGCACAGGAACGATTTCTCCGATTACGGCCTGAAATCCATCGAGCACGGCCAGACCAGGACCGGGGCCGACATGTCCCGGGCCATCTACGAGGTGAACCGGGTCGGCCGCAGGATGGAGGAATTCTTCGATGACTTCGACCTGCTGCTCACGCCGACCATGGCGGTCCCAGCCTTCCCTATCGACCAACGCCCCAGCGTGATCGGAGGCAAGACCGTGGAGCCCTTCTGGGGCTTCCTGCCCTTCACCTACCTCATCAACATGACCGGCCAGACCGCCGCCAGCATCCCCTGCGGCTTTTCTTCGGATGGGATGCCAATCGGACTGCATATCATCGGGCCGCGTGGTTCTGAGGCTAAGGTGTTGCAGGCGAGTGCTGCCTTTGAGCAGGCACAGCCGTGGGAGGGGCGGAGACCGGGGGTTTCTTAGGGGGCAGAGTTGGCTGTGGCGGAGTGTGAAAATCCCCTTAGCTCCCTTTACGAAATGTGGAACTATTTGGCTGAAGTGATAAAAGCCCCCCTTTCGTAAAGGGGGGTTGGGGGATTTAAGCCCCCGCCATCTTCTCCCGCAGCAGCGGCAGCACATCCGCAGCAACTCGCTGACATTCCTCCACATGTGGGAAACCGGAGAGGATGAACTCGTCCACGCCTAACTTCCAGTAGCCCATCAGCACGTCGGTTACCTGTTCGGGCGTGCCTACTATGGCAGTGCCGCAGTTGACGCGGACCTCGGAGAGGCCGTTCCAGAGGTGGGGAGCGACCATGTGGTTGGGGGTTTCCTGGGCCTGTGCGGCGGCGCCGACCATGGGCGTGCCGGCGACGGCGGCTTTGCGCTGGGCCTTGACCGCCGGGTCGGCATGGTCGATGAGCTCGTTGGCGGCCTTCCAAGCGTCTTCTTCTTTGTCCCGCACCACCAAGTGCGTGCGGATGCCTAGGCTGGGCGTCCGCCCGGCGTTCTTGAACTCTTCACGTACCGCGTCAAAACGGGCGGCTGAGTCGTCCAGAGCCTCAATCCAGTTCAGGTGTACGTCGGCTTGCCGGCCAGAGAGGGCGTTGGCCCTGGGTGAGGCCCCGCCCAGGTAGAACCTGGGGGGAGTTCCTTCGGGGATGGGCGAGCAGTAGGCGTCCTTCAGGTTGTAGAAATCGCCCTTGAACTCCACCGGACCGGGCTGTGTCCACAGCTTGCGGCAGGCGGCGATAAACTCCTCGGCGCGCTCGTAGCGTGTGCTCTGGTCGGTGTATTCGCCCACCCGTTCAAAGTCGTTCTGGATGCCGCCGGGCACGATGTTAATGTCGATACGGCCTTTGGATATCTGGTGCAGGGCGGCCGCCATCTGAGCGAATAATCCCAGGGCGACGAATCCGGGTCTCACGGCGATCAAGAAGCGGATGCGCTTGGTCACGGCTGCCAGGGCGGTGGCCGTGGTCCAGGTCTCGGCCAGCGGCGCGTCCTCGGCGAAGAGTCCGTTAGCGAACCGGGTGGGTATCAGCAGGGAATAGAAACCCTCGTCCTCGGCGGTCTGGACGACCTTGCGCAGATAGTCGAAGTCCGGCGGGCGCTCGGCACGGTTTGTACCGGCCCTCGCGCCGTCGCCGTCGATAGGTATGAACCAACTAAACCGGGTGTCTTGATTGCCGTTGGTCACGTCGTGCCTCCACCACAGGCTGGGGTCAGGTACATCCTAGGGTTGGGGGGTTGGGGGGTCAAGGGGCTTAAAGGGCACTATTCTCCGAGCGAAGAAGGGAGTACCCCCATCCTAACCTTCCCTCTTGCGAGGGAGAAGGGACCCTTTGGTTGCGTAGCGAGTAACTGCCTCACGCCTGTAATTCCGAGGAGTGCCGTAAGCCGACGAAGAATCTGCCAATCACGACTTTGGCGGACCCTTCTTCCTTCCGCGGAAGGACCAGGGTGACAAGTAGGTAAGTGGGAAAGGGCATTTTACGGGTTCGGTGGCGGGCTAGTTTCGTTTGGCGGTGGGAGTGGGATCGTTGGATCGACACGACTCCCGCCTTCTTCCCTTTCGTACCACATGATCATGACGATGCCGGCCACCAAGATGCTCATCATGTCGCCAGGCACCCAGAGCATCAGTCCGCCGATCTGCTGGTCGGTCAGCAGGGACATGTTGAACGGCTGGTACAAGTCCTCATATCCGGTGTAGATGATGCCTTTTGAGAATGTGATCACCGCGCCCAGGATGGTGTTTGGAATCACGATCAGCCCCAGATAGAGCACACGTACGCCGTAATGGACCCGGGAGCGGCGCGGCGCGGGGTCGATGACCGCCCAGTAGAAGATGAACCCGGAGGACATCATGGTCATGTGCATGATGGCGTGGACGAACTCGTTACGCAGCGCCAGGTTGAACCCACCGGGGAACTGCCACAGATAGAGCACACCCATGAATATCCCAACGCTGATCACGGGATTCGTCAGCTTTTCATAGATAGCACGGGCTAGTGGGTTGCGCACCGTGGGCCGTACCCATCCTTGCAAGAACCAGAGCGGCAATCCCCGCAGCATCGGCGTCAACGGCGCGCCCAACAGCACCAGCAGCGGCGCCAGCATGCGCAGAAGGAAGTGCTGCAGTTGGTGGAACGACAACATGTGCTCGGACAGGTTGTCTAAGGGTGACTGCAGCGCGATGAAGATCACGAACAGGCCGGTGAAGAATGACGCCCGCTGCCAGCGGCTGATCGGATGGCTGGGCCGGCGCCAGTTGTTGAGGCCGTTCAGGTACACATAGGCGGCCATCAGTAAAAGCACAGTCGCCAGCGGGTTCCAGTTCCAGGCCATGAAGGGGTTCTGTCCGGATTCTATGCCCTGGTGGGCATGGACGGCAGGCACTGCCCAGAGCAATTGCAACAGGGCCAACGCCGGCAACGCCAGCAGCAACGTTCGGCCGGTCCGCGTCATGACTTGGACTGTGTCCCGCTTTGTTTGGCCAGGCGGCGGCGCCGGTCGTCCCTCTTCGCGCTCCAGATGATATAACCCAGACCCAGCGCCATCACGGCAAATACGCCGAAGAATACCAGACTGCCGTCGGTGTAACGTTTGAGGGACGGGACTTCCAGGGTCAATACATTTGCCCCGCCTTGGCCCAGCGAGCTCCTTACGTCGACGTCTATCGTCCACTCGCCGGTAGACCCCAGGTTCATCCTGGCGTTGTACCTCTGGGGGTCCGCCGGCGAATTGTGGGCCGTTCCCCAGCCTTCGTAGTCCTGGTCGTCGTTGTTGGCCTTGAGGACCACCCTGGCGTCCGATACGGTCTCTCCGGTATTGGCGTCGGTGATGAATAGGGCCAACTGGAGGAATCCGGCAGCCAGATTGGAGTTGATCACTACGACCCTAACGGCATGTGGACCGGCGATCACGTTCACTCCCCGGTCTCCACCGATGGGCTCTTCTTGTTGCGCAGCCACCGAAGACAGCGGTCCGATCAAGAGCAACGCTAAAACGGTGACCGCAAGGGCTATATTTCTAAATTTGATGCTGGTCATCCCCATGTATCTCTGTTAGAACCCAACCCTATACGGAATCAGGCCGATTCAGGATTCGTCATTCCCGTGGCTTGGGGCTTGCACGGCTGGGTGCTCGATATGGTGGTCTTCAACGCAACCTTCCATGGAATCTTCCAACTGGATCGTCACGTGCCCGATGCCAAACTCGCTGGATGCGATGTCCCGCAGCGCCTGCAACACCGGATTCGGGTCCTGCATCACCGTGGGATCGGCGGTGACATGAGCGCTCAACGCGTCGTAACCGGTGGTGATAGACCAGGCGTGGATATCGTGTACGCCGGTCACGCCCTCCAATTCCTCCAGGCGCTGGCACAGGCGATGCAGGTCCAAGTGAGACGGTGTCCCTTCCATGAGAACATGAACGACCTTCCAGAGCAACCGCAGAGAACTGGCCAAAATCAACACTCCGATGACTATACCGAAGATCGGGTCAGCGATATCCCACTCGAAAACAAGCACCAATATTCCCCCAGACACCACCGCAACCGAGCCCAGGAGGTCGGCGATCACGTGCAGGAACGCGCCCTCCACGTTCAGGCTTTCTCCTGACGAGCGGTGCAGCACCCAGGCGGCCGCCAAGTTCACCAAGAGGCCCACCGCGCCCACAGCCAACATTATTCCGCCGTCAACATCCAAGGTGTCGTCAAACCGCCGGGAGGCTTCGAAGAAGATCAACGCCGAGATGAACCACAGGCTCAGGGCGTTTAGCAAAGCCGCCAGGATCTCGGTTCGGTGAAAGCCGAAGGTCTGCTCTATGGATGCTGGGCGTCCNGAGACCCAGATGGCCAGCAGGGCCAGACTGATGGCGGACCCGTCGGTGAGCATATGGCCGGCGTCGGCCAGGAGCGCCAGGCTGCCTGAGACCAGACCGCCTACGACCTCGACGACCATGTAGGCCATGATCAACGCCAGAGAGATTCTGAGGCTGCGCCGGCTGGCGGAGCGGTGGTCGTGGCTGTGACCCGGTGGTGAGAGGATGGGCTGTTGCGATGAGTCCATGAGGAAGTCAGTCCGCGCCCGAATATCTTACGGAGTCATCAGGCGCGGCGCTTTTCTCCAAGCTTGATGCTTGAGAGGGGGTGCGGTCTAGAGTTGGAAGGTCTTCTTCCAGATGCCGGGCGAGCCGTCTGCGTGGGTCATGATGTCCCGCATCCGCCCGTTGTCGGGATGAATCTCCCGCTGTTTCAGCCATTCCGGAGTCTCCGAAACGTTCTCGTCCTCGAACTCGTAGACCGTGGCGTATTGGGGCGTTCCCCGCACGGCCTTCCAACGGCGTCCGCGGATGACACCAGGCGCCTTTTCATAGTTGGGGACGTAGACACCACTGTACCATTTGTTCCACTCCTCGTCGTCGGCCGCGGGGACGTCCATTCGACCGATCTGAAGAGCGTTGGCCATGTCGCTGCTGGCGATCTCATCCGTGAGTGCCGAAGGGTGAATCATGTCCAGCACCAGGTTGATGTTGTTGGTGCCGATGAGGCTGGGGGAGACCTTCTCTCCCCAGGGCGTGCGCGGGCGGTTCTTGAAGGCGTCGGTATTGATAACGTCGACGCTCTCCAATTCATAGACGGCCAGGTGTTTGGGGCCGCTCTTGGTCGCCTCGTAGCGGGCGGCGCTCAAGATGCCGGGCACGCCCAGCAATTCCTGAAGGTGTTCCTCTTGGTACCACCGGTTGAATTCTTCTTCCAACTCGGCGGGGATGTCGGCCCCGATCATCATCAGGCCGGTGCCTTTCTTGTTAGCCATTGCTGCCTCCGAATCTGCGGTTAAATCTCATGCTGTATAAGCGGTGCAATCATACCCAAGGGTCTCAAGTTTGGCTACGGTGAGACTTCAGACCGATACCAAGTGCGCCACCAAATCTTGGGGTGCGGATATGAATGGGGAGTGGCCGGTGTCCAGCGTCATTACCCGCTGGCAGGGCATATTGGTGTAAATCTGCTTCTGGGTGTCCGCTGGCAGCGCCTGGTCTTTCAAACATTCGATGTAGAATCTGGGCACCAGGCCGAAATTTGCCTCGGTAGTCCGCATCGGGTCCATGTACGGCGAGGACGGCTGAGGGACGAGCATCGACTTCGCCCAGGTAAAATCGTCGTCGGAGCAGTCGTTGTAGAACAGGTTGCGGATGATATCTTCACGGTAAGTCACGCTGCTTAGGTCATCCGATAATTTATTTCTTCCTTCACGGTAGAGGGCTTTTCGGACTGTCTCGGCGTCCCTTGACTCCACGGGAATGAACGCTTCTCCCGGTCTGATGAGCACAGCCGTCAGATAGACCAGCGACCTTATCTTATCGGGCCGGTATTCCGCGGTCTGGGTGATGGTCAGACCGCCCAAGCTGTGGCCCACCAAGACCACCGGCTCGTCCAACTGGTCCAGCACTTTGCAGACGTGTTGGGCATAGGTTTCCAGGGTGACCTGGGCTGGAGGGATATCGAATTCTCCGTAGGTGTTGCCGGGCAGGTCAACGGCAACGACCTGATGCCCCTGGGCCTCCAGCAACGGAACGACCTTATCCCAGCACCAAGAGCCGTGGGATGCGCCGTGGACTAGAACGAATGTTGTCATGACATTTCCTCCGTGGCTAACCGCTGAAGGCTGTTAGGTGACAGCTCCTATTCCAGCATGGACTCCCTGAAGTGGTCGATGGTGCTCTGATGTACTCCGTGGTGGAGCAGGTAGGCCTCGGATCCGCCGAATTCGCTTTGGGTTACGTCTAGATATTTCTCGATCGCGGACCTGGGGGCCATGATTCCCTCTCTGGTGGAGTCCAAGAAACCGGGCATTCCTTGGAGACGCACCAGGATAGCGTCGATCACTTCGTTGGTCGCCAGATAGTCATTCACGATGTCTTCCCGGCCGACTCCCAGCACATCTAGAATGGTCGCCGCCAGCACGCCGGTCCGGTCTTTCCCGGCGCTGCAGTGGAACAGGGCTGGTTGGTTCATCGGCTGAGCCAGCGCGGCGAAGGCTTGGGCCACCAGACTGCCGGCGTTCATCAGGACCCACTGGTACATGTCGGTAAGCCGTTTTTCCACCTCTTCACCGGATGTTGGCGGCAGGACCCCCCGGCGCTCCAGAAACGGAAACTGGTGGTACGCGATACCGGACTGGGCCAGAAGCCCCCGGCCGTCATTCGAGGTTTCGCCCCCGTTGCTGCGCAGGTCCACGACGGATAGCACCCCCAGGCTCCCGGTGACGGTTTCCACATCCGCCTCGGTCAGCGAACTCGGCGAATCGCTGCGGAACAAACGCTGCCATTTCACAGTCCGCCCATCGGTCGTGGGATATCCGCCTAAGTCCCGAAAATTAACGCAGCCTTCCAGATCGATTCGCCGTTCCATCTTTTGAGTCATGAGCTAGGGCGGTCTACGCCCCTTCCACCCCCATCTCCTTGGCGATGGCCAGCATGGTGCGGGCGGTGGCTTCGTGGGCGATGTCCACCATATCTCCGTCAAAGGTAACGGCGGCCCCGCCGGTGGCCCGCATCTCTTCCATCGCGGCGACTAATCCCTGCCAATGTTTCACATCTTCCGGAGAAGGCGAGAACACCTCATTCACCACTGGAACGTGGGACGGGTGGATCAGGTGCATGCCGGTGTAGCCCAACTGCTTGAGCTGAATGGCCAACGCCCTCAGGCCTTCGAGATTAAGGATGTCCATCCAGCCGCCGCTCATCGGATAGGGCACATTGGCGGCACGGACGTCGATCAGCACTTTGGACTTCAGGTAGAGGGTTTCCAGACCCTCGGGTGTCCACTCGAAGCCGATAGACCGGGCCGTGTCGCCGCCCTTGCCTCCGCTACCGCCCATGTGGGCGACCCGAGGCGAGGCAGTAGCGATCTCGTAGCTGAAGTGGATACTCTTGGCGGTCTCCATACCGGGGTCAATGAATATCGTACCCACCTCCATGCCCGCCTGGCGCTCGAAATGGGACAGCAGGTTATCGACCTCTACAACGTCGGCGGCACTTTCGACCTTGGGGACTAAGACGCAGTAGAGTTGGGGGCAGGTAACCGCTTCTAGATCCCCGCCGGTGAGGCCCGTCTCCAGGCGATTGACCCTGACGGTCAGGGTGAGCTTTTGGCCTCCCAACTCCTCCAGCATCTTCCGGACGAGGACGCGGGCCTCCGCCTTGTTTGGCACGGGCACCGAGTCTTCCAGGTCCAAGATCAGCGCATCGGCCCCGTATTGGGGCGCCTTACGCATCCAGTCTTCTTTGTTTCCGGGGACGTACATCGACGTCCGCAGCGGTCTGGCCGTTGCCATGGATCCTCCGAGCTGTCAGCTAACAGCTGTCAGCGTTCAGCTTTCTAGATTACTTTCTCTTCGGCTAGCTTCTTGATGTCTTGGTCGGTTAGGCTAAGGAGTTTTTCAAAAATCTCTTTGTTGTGCATGCCTAGGGTAGGCGCGCCGGTCGATTGGGAGAGTTCGCCACCGGAGAATATCACGGGGAAGCCCGAGGCCACTCCGTCCACTGGCTCGTCCATGGCGGCGTGGAGCATGGGCAGCAGACTGCCGCGGTCCCAGAAGTGCTGGTCATTCATGACCTGTTCCGCGGTGCGCACCGGGGCGCAGGGCACATCGAACTCTTCCAAACGCTTCAAGGCGTCATCCAACTTGAACTCACCGATCAGCCCCTGAATCTCTTGGCGGGCGGCTTCCACGTTGACAGTCCGGGCCGCGTAGTCGCAGTAACGCGGGTCTTCCAGCAGGTTCGGGGCGTCCAGGGCGCGGGAGAGACGTCCCCATTGGTCGTCGCTGGTCACGGTAAGCGACAGGTCGCCGCCTATGGCTTCGTATAAACCGGTCGGCCCGCTGCGGCTGATGTTGCCCGTGCGCAAGGGTTGGCCGTCGGCGATGGTCTCTTCCAGGTTCTCCATGAACATCATCGAAACCAGGGTGTCCATCATGGATACGTCAAGGTACTGGCCCTGGCCGGTGCGGTCTTTCTCCCGCAGCGCGGCCAATATGGAGTAGCAGGCGAACATCGGCGTGACCAGGTCTCCGATGTAAAGCCCGACTTTCACGGGCGGGCGGTCTTCCTCTCCGTTGATGTCCATGAGTCCGCTCATGCCCTGGATCTGCGGGTCGTGGGCGGGTTTGTCGGCGTAGGGCCCGGTCTGACCGTAGCCCGATATTGAGCAATAGACGATGCCAGGATTGACCTTGGCAACCTCGTCGTAGCCCAGTCCGATGCGGCGCAACGAGCCTGGCGCCAGGTTCTCCAGGACAACATCGCACTCTTTGGCCATGTCCAAGAACATCTGCTTCCCCTTGGGGGTCTTGAGGTCCAGAGTGACGCTCTTCACACCCTGGGTGCGCTTGAGGAACCGGGTTGAGATGTCATCGTCGGTCTGGCGCTGGGTGTGGGTCCCCTTGGGTCCGGCAAAGGGGCCGTTGCCCCGGACGGGGTCTCCCTTGCCCGGTATCTCTACCTTTATCACCTCGGCGCCCATGCGGGCCAGGTTCATGGAGCAGAAGGGACCGGCGAGGTACACGGTGACCGCCAATACCCTGATGTCTTTAAGTGGTTCCATAACTCCCTCGTTGCTATCGGCCGCCGCCTTGGTCAGGCAGGAGACTATTCGTCGGCCATTCTCTCATAGAATCGGTCTGCTGTGGTACAATTTTTCCAATTCCAGCCAGGCGCAAATTTACGTGTGAGGTAGACTCGATGGCAGAGAACATCGTCCTTTCCAACACTGAATATAACGTGGTGGGTTCCCGTCCCATCCGCCCCGACGGCACCGACAAGGTGACCGGGCGGGCCAAATACGGTGGTGACTATCAGACCGCCGGAATGCTGTACGGCAAGGTGCTGCGCAGCCCCCATGCCCACGCCCGCATCAAGTCGGTTGACGTGAGCAAGGCGCTGGCCATGCCTGGCGTCGAAGCCGTGATAACCGGCAAGGACATGCCCGGCGCAAACAAGGCGGACGCCTCCCGCGGCACCCAGATGGCCAGCGACAACCTGTTGGCCCGCAGCAAGGCTCTCTACAAGGGCCACGCCATCGCAGCCGTGGCGGCGGTGAACCAGCACATTGCCGAAACTGCTCTTGACCTGATCAAAGTGGAATACGAAGTCTTGCCGCCGGTGATGGACGTTCGCAAGGCCATGGTCGATGACTCCCCTCTTCTGCATGAAGACCTGACCACCACCGACCTTGGCGAGCGTACCGACAAGAAGAGCAATGTTGCCACCCATGTCCAGTTCACCCAGGGCGACATCGAGAAAGGTTTCGAGAAAGCCGATGTGATCGTCGAGCAAGAATTCACCAACGAGATGGTGCACCAGGGGTATATTGAGCCCCAGACGGCCTCAGCCATCTGGAACGAGAACGGCGAGATCACCATCTGGACCAGCACCCAAGGGGCGTTTACCGCCCGGGACGCCCTCGCCCCGATATTGGACGTGCCGGTCTCGAAGATAAAAGTCGTGCCCATGGAGATCGGCGGCGGGTTCGGCGGCAAGATCCCCGTCTACCTAGAGCCTCTGGCCGCCCTCCTTTCCAAAAAGTCTGGACGGACGGTCAAGATGACCATGACCCGGGCCGAAACGTTCGAGAGTACCGGACCCACTTCGGGCACCTACATCAAGGTGAAGATGGGCGCCACCCAGTCAGGTGACATCGTCGCCGCCCAGGCCTACCTCGCCTACGAGGCCGGCGGGTTCCCCGGTTCATTGGTAGGCGCCGGAACGCAATGCATCTTCGCCCCATACGACATCGAAAACATGACCGTTGACGGATATGACGTTCTGGTCAACAAACCCAAGGTCGCTCCCTACCGGGCGCCGGCCGCCCCCAACGCCGCCTTCGCCGGCGAGCAGGTGGTGGACGCATTGGCCCAAAAACTTAACATAGACCCATTGGAATTCCGGCTGATGAACGCCTCCAAAGAGGGTACCCGCCGCGTGGACGGGCCCATATACCCCATCATCGGAAACGTGGAATGCCTGGAAGCGGCCAAGAACTCGGTGCAGTACAAGTCCAAACTGGAGGGCCCATGGCGTGGCCGAGGCGTGGCTTCGGGATTCTGGTTCAACATCGGGTTCCAATCTAGCTGCGCTATAGCCGTGAATCCCGACGGGACCGTCAGCCTGGTGGAAGGTTCCACCGACATCGGCGGCACCCGGGCATCCATCGCCATGCAGGCTGCCGAGGTCCTGGGCATCCCTTATGAAGACGTTCATCCCAGCGTAGGCGACACCGATTCCGTGGGGTACACAGCCATGACCGGCGGCAGCCGCACCACGTTCGCCACCGGTTGGGCGGCTTACGAGACTGCTGGAGACATCGTAAAACAGATGATTGAGCGCGCCGCGTCCATCTGGGACCAGTCGTCGGACGATGTGGAATATGTTGACGGAACGTTCCGGCACAAGTCGGACCCCGACCTAAAGTTCACTTTCAAAGAATTAGCGGGCCAGTTGGCCGGGTCTGGCGGGGGCATTTCCAGCCAGACCACAGTAGACCCCAAGGGGGCGGGCGGCGCCTTCGCAACCCACGTTGTCGACCTTGAAGTAGACCCGGAGACCGGCAAGGTCACGATCCTGGACTACACCGTGATCCAGGACGCCGGCAAAGCCATCCACCCCAGCTATGTGGAGGGTCAGATGCAGGGAGCCGTGGTCCAAGGGATCGGCTGGGCGTTGAACGAAGAATACTTCTACAACACCGACGGTCGGATGGAGAACTCTTCATTCTTGGACTACCGAATGCCCACCAGCCTGGACCTGCCCATGATCAATACGATCATCGTTGAAGTCGCCAACCCGGGTCACCCCTACGGGGTCAGGGGCGTCGGAGAGGTGCCGATCGTTCCTCCCATGGCCGCGATCGCCAACGCCATCGCCAGGGCCACGGGAGTCCGCATGGGCCACCTCCCCATGTCTCCCGGCAGC
>JGI12207J13218_1000146_pt1 | contig 12023 bp, 10 predicted proteins | sample DeeseametaMP0372_FD_13218 | JGI IMG/M metagenome (IMG submission 13218) | reverse complement strand
AGTTAATAGCTTCAGCAATGAAAAAGAGCGATGCTCGGCAAACTCCGTGGATATGTACCGGTTGTGGTGAAAAAATTGAACCACAGTTTACTCAATGCTGGCAGTGTGAAACGGAGTGGGAGTCAAGAGACTAGTAAATTGTCTCATTAGTACTGAAAATTCCATTCGATTCTCTTTCGGCTCCGCTTAAGAACTATCCTCCGAGAACGCTTATCGTAACATGATCTGCTTGAACATGTGCTAGTAATAAAGCTGAATTTGTCAATATAAAATTTAAAATATTGTAACCTGACGGTTTGGCATTTGCATAATTATAAATAGGGTCAGAGTAATTTTAATACACGCATTTGATATAGCGTAAAAGTCACATCATCAAGAAATGGCAAGACTGCAAAGAACCGCACCGGTCGGTGTACCTGTACATATACTATTGAGAGCTAATAACCGTCAGCAATGTTTTAAGGCATCCGGTGATTATGCAGCGTTTTTGTGGTGGTTGAGAGAATATTCTGAAAAATATCAGGTTGATGTACATGCTTGGGCTTTGCTTGAAGATCATCTTCATTTGTTATCTACACCAAATACGGCAGGTGGATTGAGCCGTATGATTCAAGCTTTAGGCAGACAATATGTGCGTTTTTTTAATCAGCAGAATCAGCGCTCAGGAACCCTCTGGGAAGGACGCTACAGATCCTGCTTAGTGCAGCCTGCAAAGTATTTACTGCAAGTCTGCCGCTACATTGAACTGAATCCTGTACGGCTGTCATTGGTCAGTCATGCAGGTGATTATAACTGGTCAAGTTTTCAACTAAACGCAAAAGGAAAACCTTCCGCGCTTTGCAAACCACATGCAGAGTATTTGAAACTAGGTGAAACTAAAGAGGAGCGTACAGAAAAATATCTGGCATATTGTGAACAAAGTACAAATGAAGAATTGCTGAAAGAAATAAGAGACAGTATAAATAAAGGACTGGCAATTGGAGACGAGAGTTTTAAAATGGAAGTGGAAAAAATGACTGGACGTCGAGTCAGACAGCTTAAAAGTGGTCGCCCGCTTGGTTGGCGAAAACCAAAGTAATCTTGAAAAGGTTTCAAAATTATATTTTAAAAAATAACGTAAATAAATGGAAAAATATCCAAAAAAATCTAAAGCCGTCTATTTTTTTGGAACCTGCCTGGTGGACCTGTTTTATCCGGAGGCCGGAATGGCAGGGATCAAGCTTCTGCAGCGTGAAGGATTGGAGGTCATTTTTCCGCAGCAGCAAACATGCTGCGGGCAGCCGGCCTTCAATTCCGGGTTCCATGACGAAGCTCGTAAAGTTGCCGCAAAACAAGTTGTCTTATTTCCAAAAGATATTCCGATTGTGATTCCATCCGGCTCATGCGGTGCAATGATCCGTAAGCATTATGCTGAACTATTTAAAAATGATGACCTCAAAACTGAGGCAGAATCTGTGGCAGAACGTATTTTTGAGTTAACAGAATTTTTAGTATATGTACTAAAAATAAAACTTAAAGACCTGGGTGAACCGATTAAACTAACGTGGCATACTTCCTGTCATGCAAAGCGGGAAATGGGAATTGACACTGAACCGAAGGAGTTATTGCGTCAGTTGAAAAACGTCGAATTACTCGAACTTGAGCGGGAAGATGAGTGTTGCGGATTTGGCGGTACATTTGCCGTTAAGGAGCCTCATATTTCTGCGGCAATGGTAAAAGACAAGGTTGATGACATTTCAAAAACTGGTGCAAGTCGCTTGCTCAGTGGAGACTGCGGTTGTCTGCTGAATATTTCCGGTGCAATGAAACATTCCGGAATTTCGACAGATCATCAGCATATTGCGGAATTCATTTGGGAACGTACCGCAAACAATAAATCTTAAAACAAAAGTATACGATGAATACAGAACACATGAGTTTAGCTGAAGTTGAGAGTCTGGCAACTGACGCATTGATCGGCACAGGAACACGTCTGGAATCCGCGAAGTCAATGGGTAGGGCTGCGCGAGCGGCTGAACGTGACGGTATACGGAGTCATGGACTGCTCTACGTTCCAACATACTGTGAACATGTGAAGTGTGGAAAAGTAGACGGTACTGCAGTTCCTGAAATAATCCAGCCTCGCTTATCCGCAATTAAGGTGGACGCAAAAACAGGTTTTGCGCACCCTGCAATTGAAGCTGGATTTATTGAATTGATACCGCTCGTTAAATCGAACGGCTGTGTCGGACTCACTATAAGCAATTCCTACAACTGTGGAGTACTGGGTTATCATGTGGAACGCCTTGCTGAAGCCGGACTTGTAGGAATCGGCTTTACGAATTCACCGGCCTCGATCGCGCCTGTAGGAGGGAAAAAACCTGTGATTGGTACAAATCCGTTTGCTCTTGCAGTTCCGGATTCTGCGGGAGGTGTGGCTTTCGTGCTGGACCAGAGTGCAAGCGTTGTTGCCAAGAGCGAAATTATTATGCGTGCACGGGAAGGAGATTCGATCCCTGAAGGCTGGGGGCTGGATGCTGAAGGACAAACTACGACAGATCCGGAAATAGCGCTCAAGGGAAGTATGGCTCCGAGCGGTGGTTACAAAGGTTTCGGTACAGGTTTGCTGGTCGAAGTTATGGCTGCCGCACTCAGTGGCGCTATGCTTGGTCTTCAGGCCAGTCCTTTCTCCGGCACAGCAGGCGGGCCTCCGAGAACAGGACAGTGTTTCCTTGCCTTCGATCCGAATGCTTACTCTGGAGCAGAGTTTGCTGAGCGAATCACAATCCTGACAGAAGCAATCCAGAGTCAGGAGGGTGCACGCTTGCCAGGTGACCGTCGCAAAGAGAATCGTCAACGTATTGAGATCGAAGGTGTTGAGGTTGAGAAATCCTTGATTAAACGAATTCAGACTTTTTGTACTTGAAAAACTCCTAATTAGTTAAGAGTTCACAGAAAAAAAATCCTTTGTCATTCCAGACTTGATCAAGGATCAAGAACCCAGAACAAGTGGATTATTCCGTCTCAATAAATTACTCTTTACATTCAAGATGGGCGCGAGTGTAAGGTCCAATCTCTTCTTCCTCTAAAACCTTAAAATCACCGTAACAGTATTTAATTGCCCGTTCCTGCAACTGGTCACGTTCTCCTGTTTTGAAAATAATGTATTGGGGTTCCCTGCTGCACCCGGGGAGTATCTGCAGAAAATTCAAGGATGTACAAAGGAACAATATTTTGAAAATTTTCTGCTTATGAATCATTACTTTATTTTTGGTTCAATTGCATGAACAGGCTTACACTGTGCCACTCTACAACTGTTCCTGCAACTTCATTTCGGAAAGTCTCCCGTAAATTATTAAGTTGTTCCGGAGAAAAATATGCTGATAACCGTTGTCCGTAGCTGGAATGGGGGCTGTCCTGATGAGATGGAAACCATTGTTCTATTTGTTCAGTTCGAATCATGGTTGGGATGCAGTACTCTTTAACCTGCCAGCGAATGATATTCCAATTTGCACCTTTCAGCTCATCACAAAGAGTGGATGGTGTCCAGCTGCTGCGCACATTTTCTTCATCCAGGTAAATTCCTTTTTCTGCGGTTTTCAACTTTTTCCTAAAATCGGGCTCAAGCAATTTTTCCGGAATCAAATCTGAAAGACGCTGCCCCAGAGCGGGGACCGTCTCTCCAAAAACGAAAAAGCCATCAGCAGAAATCCACGGTTTTAGAGTTTCAAGAAAACCTGTTTTGTCAGCGTGTTTCTGCAGTACATTCCGGCCGACAATACGCTCAAAACGTAAATCTGCAATTTCAAAAGACGCAGGACATCCGGAACTGTCCACTGCAATTTTAGCTTCAATTCCGGAAGTGGTTTTTTTGAACAAAGTGCCAAGTATTTTTTTTTCGTTAGAGGATTCAACAAGTGCATAAACATTCTCCTCAGAAATACGGCGAAGAAATTCACCAAGGAGCAATCCTTCACCTGCATTGAGCACCAGTGCAAGAGTATTTCGTGAAATCTCGCTCCATTCCGTCAACTGATCACGGAACTCGTTAAGCAATTCCCCTGAACTGCCAAGTGTTCTAGCTTCCCAATAATTTAAATTTCCGGATTGTTCAGATGCAGTTTGCGAAAAAAAAGCTGCAAGTTGTGCTTCTCGGTTCCGTGCTACATTTTCCTGTATAGAAGCTTCAAAACCTTGTTCTGAGGGCTGATAAAAAATCCGGCCCTGCAAAACATCCGGAAGATACTGCTGTGCGACCCAATGATCGCGGTAGGCATGTGGATAAAGATAGCCTTCTCCGTGTCCAAAGGCTTTACCGTCGCGGTTTGCATCTTTGAGGGGGTCTGGAACTTCATCAGCCTGTCCATTGCGTACAACAGAAATTGCATCAAAAAAGGCAAAAGCCGAATTACTTTTTGGTGCGGTACTTAAATACAAACAGGCTTGTGCCAGGTGATAACGGCCTTCCGGCATGCCGACATAATCAAAAGCCTGGGCTGCAGATGAAACCACACCCAACGCCTGCGGATCAGCCATTCCAACATCTTCTCCGGCAAAAATCAGCATCCTCCTGAAAATGAAGCGCGGGTCTTCACCTGCTTCCACCATTTTTGCCATCCAGAAAAGTGCGGCATCTGGATCAGAACCGCGCATCGATTTTATAAAAGCGGAAATTGTGTCAAAATGCGCATCGCCGTCTTTGTCATAAAGCACTGCACGCTGCTGAATTGATTCTTCTGCAACTTCCAGAGTAATTTGCAGCACGTCATTTTCGTCAGCTTGACTTGTTAAGACGGCGAGTTCAAGTGCATTCAAGGCTGCTCTGGCATCACCTCCTGCAACATGTGCCAGGTGCCTGCGTGCCTCTGCTGCTAGATTTACTTGCTTGTCGCCAAAACCACGTTCAGAATCTGTCAGTGCCTGCTCAATTATTTCCTCCACTTCAGTTGATTTGAGGGACTGAAGTTGAAAAATTCGGGAGCGGCTGACGAGCGCCTTATTGACTTCAAAATATGGATTTTCGGTTGTCGCGCCGATCAGAATAACTGTCCCGTTTTCCACATGCGGAAGGAGTGCATCCTGTTGCGCTTTGTTGAAACGATGTACTTCATCAACAAACAATACCGCGTGGCGCTGATGTTCTGTACGTACTTTTTTGGCAGTTTCAATACATTTGCGGATATCAGCGATTCCAGACAAAACGGCATTGATTGAAAGAAATTCTGCCTTGGTAGTATTGGCAATTATTCGTGCAAGTGTAGTTTTTCCTGTTCCGGGCGGCCCATAAAAAATCAGGCTTGACAGTTGATCGGCTTGAATCGCACGCCGTAAAAGGCGTCCTGGTGCCAGGATATGACTTTGTCCGACAAATTCTTCAATTGTCCGCGGACGCATCCGGTCTGCTAAGGGAGCCTCTTTGCGGATTTGTTTATCGTGTGCGTGCTCAAATAAATTCACTTGAAAACTATTTTCAATTAGAAATGAATGGAACTTTAGCTGCTGAGTTTATATAGTGTGAGGTACATTTCAAGCTGTCATTGAAAAAGATTCTATCAACATTTTCCATAAACGGATACTGCAAAAATATGCCTTTCGGTTCTACAACTCAAGCACGGATTCGTGAACTTAGTGCCCTGATTCATCAATATAATTATTCGTACTACTGCGGAAATGATTCAGATGAAAGCGAAAAATATTGTGCTGACGAAACTTATGATGCCCTCGTCATAGAGCTAAAAGCATTGGGGAATCAGTATCCTGAATTGAAACTGGAAGATTCTCCAACCTTGCATATTACAGGTGAACCGCACTCTGTTTTTCCGAGCAGAAAACATCTGATTCCAATGCTCAGTTTGGGAAATGTTTATTCATTGGACGAACTTAAAAGCTGGGATACAAGCATTCAAAAACTGCTTGGCGGACAAAATACGGAATACGTTTGCGAGTTAAAAATCGATGGGGTGGCCATTTCCGCAATTTACAGAAACGGATTATTGAGCGCGGGTGTTACCCGTGGTGACGGCAGCGAAGGTGAGGAAATTACACCAAATATCAAAACAATCAGTTGCCTGCCTTTGAAGATCAATGATGAACGGGATTTGGATGTACGGGGTGAAGTTTATTTGCCACGGAAAAATTTTGACGCTTACAATCAGCAACGCATCAGTTCCGGTGAACTGCCTTTTAAAAATCCAAGAAACGCAGCTGCTGGTTCTTTGCGGCTTTTGGACAGTACTGAAACACGACGCAGAAACTTAGCTGTCTTTATCTACACAATTGCAGAAGGTGCACCTGAGGAATCCCATGCAGGAAATTTGGAATTTTTACAACAACAGGAATTTCCGGTCAATCCGGAAACAAAAAAAGTTGGATCAATCAAAGAGGTGCTCGAATTTTGTCGTTACTGGGAAGAACATAAAGAAGAACTGCCTTATGATATTGACGGCATTGTACTGAAAATCAATTCACTTAAACAGCAGCGGCAGCTGGGTTTTACTGCAAAATCACCTCGCTGGGCGACAGCTTTTAAATTTACTGCAGAACAGGCTTTTTCCGTGTTACGGGAAGTGGAAGTTGGGGTGGGGCGAACCGGTAATTTAACACCTGTGGCAATTCTTGATCCGGTTGAACTTAACGGAACCATTGTAGGTCGCGCAACACTTCATAACTATGATCAGGTAGAACGATTCAACCTGCATCTGGGTGATCATGTGACACTGGAAAAGGGTGGTGAAATTATTCCAAAAATTGTTGCAGTTGATCCAACTAAGCGCCACTCAGCTGCGCAAAAAATCAAGCCGCCGCAATGCTGTCCTTCGTGTGGTACTTCAGCTGTTCGTTTTCAAGATGAAGTGGAGTGGCGCTGTCCAAATTCTGAATGTCCTGCTCAGCAAAAAGAGCAGATTTTACATTTTGTTTCACGCAGAGCAATGGATATGGACACAATTGGCCCCGCATTGATTGAACAATTGATGACTAAAAATTTGCTGCAAAATGCCGCGGACCTTTATTTGCTTCGTCACGAAGACTTGTCAGGACTCGAACGTATGGCTGATAAATCTGCAGCAAATGTACTGTCCAGTATAGAAAAATCGAAAAAGTGTGAGTTGGCTCAATTCGTTCATGCACTTGGAATTGCAAATGTTGGAGAAAAAACAGCTAGCATCTTGGCACAGCATTTTGGTACTCTGGAAAGACTAATGTCTGGTACGCCGGATGATTTTGAAAAAGTAGAGGCCATTGGTCCAGTGATTGCTGAAAGTATAATTGATTTTTTTCAGGATCAGCGGCAACGTCAGCTAATTGCTGATTTTCTCGAACGCGGTGTTTCTCCTGCTGAGGTAAAAATTCTGGAGATTGTTGACTCGCCATTCAGCGGAAAAATTGTTGTTTTGACCGGAACGCTTTCTGAGCCCCGCGATGTTTGGAAAAAACGCCTGATCCAGGCTGGAGCAAACGTAACCGGCAGTGTTTCTAAAAAAACCGACTTTGTGCTTGCCGGTGAAAATGCAGGTTCAAAGTTGGAAAAAGCAGAAAAACTTGAGGTTGCAGTGATTGACGAAACAACGGCACTTAATCTGTTGGAACAAATCAGTTGATTTCTCATTATTGATACAATAGTAAAAAGTTTGAAATCCATACTGTCATTTCGAGCGAAGCGAGAAATCTTAATGATATTAGTGTGGTCGCTTATACAAGATTTATCGCTTCGCTCTAAATGACAAGGTTTCAGGACTTTTTTTTAGATTGAATTACTTTCAAAAATACGGTTTGAACTGATAGCTGACAACTGACAACTGATAGCTGATTGCAGAAAACTTAAAACTGATTACTAAAAACTACCCATGAAAGGTGTAATTTTAGCTGCTGGTTATGCAACCAGATTTTTACCTGCATCAAAAACAATTCCCAAAGAAATGTTTCCGCTTATTGACCGTCCGGCCATTGATTTCATTGTGCAGGAAATGGTGGATTCAGGTATTCACGATATTTTGCTAGTTTCGTCACGCAGGAAGAAAGTGATGGAGGATTATTTTGATCGGGAGATTGAGTTGTCTTCTGCATTTTCGAAGTCCAACGAAATTGAAAAACTGGAAGTAATAAAACCAATCGAAGCCAACATTTTTACATTGCGCCAACAACGAATGATGGGCACAGGGAACGCCTTGATGCTGGTTGAACCGTTTGTAGATAATCAGCCATTTGTCGTGGCCTATCCTGACGATATAGTNCTTGGTGAAAAGCCTCTCAGCAGGCAACTGATTGATGCCTGGAAAAAAACCGGCAACACGGTTTTGGCAGTTAAAGAGTTGGAGGAAGATCAGCTTTCTCGCTATGGAGTGATTGACCCGGCAGATTCCGGAAAAATTATGCAGGTCAATAAAATGGTAGAAAAACCTCTTCCGGGTACTGCACCCAGTCGTTTTGTTTCCTATGGACGTTACCTCTACACTCCGGATCTTTTTGAGGCACTGCGCAGGAGCGATAAAAGTCATTCGCATCAGAGTGAATTTACTCAAACCGAGGCGATCAATCATCTGGCTGCACAGGGGCAGGTGTCGGCCCTGCAGTTTGAAGGAACCCGTTATGATTTGGGAGAACCACTCGGTTTTCTGACTTCTGCCATGCAAATCGGCTTGTTGCGTCCGGAATACAAGACTGCTTTGCTGGATGAAATGCGGAGGTTGCTCAAACTGCACGACAATCCCGACAATGAAAACAGCGGTTAAANTNCTCTTCTTTTTATCCCGTTGCTGTTTTTATCTCTCCAGTTTAATAAATGAAAAGTTCGGAAGTTTCCACACTTAAAACACCATCAGGCTACGTTGGATACTTGATGAACGGATTATTCACGAAAAAAATCAAAGTAGTAATTTATGAAAGAAACGGAAATCATTTTGATTCGCCACGGTGAGACAGAGTGGAACTCACAGCAGCGCATGCAGGGACATTCCAACAGTGATTTGTCATCTGTAGGTCAAGCACAAATTCAGGCACTTGGGCAGTGGATGAAAAATGTACCTTTCGACCATATATACTCCAGCGATTCCCTGCGTGCAAAACAAACTGCTGAGGCAATTACTCAGTTTTCAGGACATGAGCTGAAAATTGATCTGCGTCTGCGTGAGAAAAATCTTGGCGTTTTTGAAGGATTAACATCTGAGGAAGCCAGGGAGCGTCATCCTGAAGTCTTCCGTCTTTTCAAAACAGCAGGCTCAAAATATGTAATTGATGAAGGTGAAAGTACACAGCAGCTGCAGGATCGTGCCTTGGAGATTGTAGATGAAATCCGGATTAAACATCCGGAAGAACATGTATTGCTGGTGACACATGGTGGTTTCATTAGGGTTGTAATGAAGCATTCACTGGGGCTCTCTCTGGAAACACCCACACGCTTTTTAATCAGGAATACTGGTGTATTCCGTTTAGTATGGGAAGATAAATGGATTGTTTCACAAATGGGCGGAGTTTCACATTTGGAATAAATGAAGGAATCGGTTTTGTCAGGCTGGTCTGAAACCGTCACTAAAGTACATCTTTGAAGCCTTTAGCCTTTTATTTTTAACCTTTAATCTAGAATCTTAATTTTTGAATCTATTGAAAATCCTGCAAAGAAGCAGGCCGGAACGTTTGATCTGGGAAAATGAAAATTCTGGTGTTACTGTTCAGGTCTTGGAAAAAGAGGGTAGACGTGAATTGCGATTTGGCAACCATATCATGCAGAGCGTTTTTTCCACTGTCAATCCGGATCATCTTGTCTTGCCCTACACACGCTTCATGCTGCTGGGACTGCTCTTTTGTCCGGAACCAAAGTCAGTTCTGCATATCGGTCTTGGAGGCGGCAGCATTGTAAGATGGATGTATCGTGAATTCCCTACAATTCAGCAAACCATCATTGAAATAAATCCTGCAGTAATCGAGGCGGCACGGCGCTTTTTTGAGTTTCCACTTGACAAGCGGTTGAGTGTGATGCAGGCGGACGCAACACAAATTATTACAAAACTTAAATTGAAATATGATCTCATATTTTTGGATGCATACGGTGAATATGGGCCTCCGGAAGAGGTGACCCGTACAGATTTTTTGCAAAACCTTAGTAACTGTCTTAATACCGGCGGCTGGCTTGTTGGAAATTTGTGGACAATAACCGGAAATTTTATGGAGCGTCGTGAGCAATGGAAATCAACATTTACTCAGCTTTTTCAGGCACGTGCTAATCAGAAGGGAAATATAATACTTTTTGCCAGCAAAATTCAGCAACTTCGGGAAAAGCAGCAATTTAATGAAACTGCAAAGATGCTAAACAAACGTCACCCACTTGATTTTCGTAAAATGCTGAGTGAATTAAAAACTGTAATTTAAAATTGGTTTTGTTGAACAAACTGTCCTCAACTACATTATTCCAAGTAGAAATTCAAGTAGGACATGCTAGAACTAATTCAAGTATACGATTTATTAGAAAGATTTAATATCTGAAGTTTTGAAAGTGTAATACGTATAATCCGCATTTGGTAAAACGGTGGGGAATGCGTATTTCGGATCCTTGATTAAGTTGTAAACTGCAGGGTCCTGAGCTTTTAATATTTCTTTAGTATTTGGACACCATTCTGTTTTTGCTTTTTTGCGCCCTGCGGAAGAGTCATGCATGCCAAAATTGGAACTGACGGACCAGTAGATATATTCGGTCATCATTGTAGCATAGTCAGCTGTCGGGTCAGCATAAAAGTACCAGGCATCGCCAGAATCCACTAAATCCGACCAAATGGGACAGGAGGTGTTATTGTAATTCCAGTTGCATTCCTCTTTTGCGCATCTTTGTTCACCGCCACGGGCAGTATCCATTGCTTTTGCCAGGGAGGAGGTGGAAGTATTGGATTCTCCAAAAACCTTTGGATAGACTCTTGAGTAACCGCGCTGAGTAATCAGATGAAAAATTTCTTCAATACTTGCGTCATGGCTCTTACCATCCGCATAATTGTTCAGCGTCTCGTAGGCACCTAAGCCGGAACCGCCTGCCCCTACTTCATCCAGAGGGTCTTGGTTTATCTCAACTGAATTTCCTTCAGCTTTATTATACATGCTCACGTAACCACCCAGTTTACTCAGTATTGCCGTGACACAGGTATTGTCCGGAGTACCGTCTTCATTGTTGTCAATCAGCTCTGCAGTAATGTTTGCTGCGTGCAGCAGCTTTTCATCTGGGACTTCAGAAGTTGCCAATATATTTATTCCAAAAATAGTTAAACCTTTAGAATAATTGGCGCTTTTTGCTACAGCAGTAGTTATCATATTTGCTGCTGTATCACCCACATTTCCAACTACTTTAACTGTACTTTTGCAGGCTGTTGGTGAAGCAGGTGAAATGTTTTCACTTTCACCATTATTTTTGTCATCGTCATCCTTTTCATCATCTTCCTCACTATCATCATCTTTATCATCATCACCATCCTCATCCTCATCTTCATCCTCATCCTCATCCTCTTTACAATCCTCATCATCGTCTTCACAAAGCTCTTTTCCCAGCACTTCGCGTTGAAACTGTAATCCAGTCTGCGTGTATTGAACGCTCAGTGGTGAAGTCAGGAAAAGCAGGAAAATTAGGATGGTAAGTATATTTTTCATATTTTGTTATTGGTTTATTTAGGATGAACTCCTTTTTCAGAAAGTTATAATATCTGAAGTTTTAATGGCATATTCACTATAACAGGCATCAGGCAACACAGTAGGAAATGCGTAGGTTGCATTATCGATCAAGTTGTAGATAGTCGGATCCTGGGCTAATAATTCAGTTTTTGTGTTAGGACACCATTCTCTGTCTGTCTGGGTCCTTCCTGCAGTAGAATCATGCATGCCAAATTTGGAAGTGACCGACCAATACATATACTCAGTCTGCATGGTTTTATAGTCAGCACCGGAATCATTATAAAAGTACCAAGCCTTGCCGGAATCTACAGAGCCTGTTGCAGGGCAGGTTGTATTATTATAAACCCAGACCCCATCTGTTGTTGTCAACTGTCTGCCGCCTCGTGCTACATCCATCGCTA
>JGI12207J13218_1000143_pt1 | contig 12106 bp, 12 predicted proteins | sample DeeseametaMP0372_FD_13218 | JGI IMG/M metagenome (IMG submission 13218) | reverse complement strand
CTGCTGCTGTCATCTTTTTTAGCACAAGCAGCAAACATCATAGCCATGCTGATAATTATACATAGATGAGTGAATCTCATTTTTCCTCCTTAGTTTACATTAAACCAATGCTTCGTTCTCCATCATCAGCCAAATCAAATCAGCATAACGATGATGTTCTCTTTTAAACATACTCTGATGAAAAGAAAAANCTGCTTTGTTGTTCAAACAGAGTTGACANCATACCTCGGTAAACATTTATTTTTNTTAATATAATAATTCAGATATAAATGTCAAGCNTAAAATGTAAATTGAAGTTTTTTTTAATCCTCAATTTCATGCTACACTTTAGCATGGATTCATTACCAGTTAACTCTCTGTAAACCGTGAACATATGAAATCTCATCACTCCGCGGAAAACAGACTCAAACTATTGCGGGTTGCGCGGAAATCTCTGGAAATTTATCTGGAAGATGTAAAACGAACTGAATTTACAACTGAAACTCCTGAATTGCAAACAAAGCGGGCAGTATTTGTGACGCTGAGGAAAAGAGATTCCGGAGATTTACGCGGATGTATCGGGCAGTCAGAACCGCGCTACCCTTTAATTGAAGCTGTATCCAGGACGGCAATTTCCGCTGCTGTGGATGATTCACGTTTTCCTCAGGTGAAACTGAATGAGTTAGCGAATTTGCTGATTGAAATAAATGTACTCACGCCAATGTTCGTCATAACTCCTGAAAATGTGGTGGTTGGAAAACATGGATTGCTGCTCAGCAAAGGATCATGCAGAGGGCTATTTTTACCGGAAGTAGCAGTTTCACGAGGCTGGGACCGCCTCACTTTTCTGGACGAGCTGTGCCGTAAAGCAGATTTACCAAGAGGCAGTTGGAGGGATGCTGACGCTGAACTTCAGGCCTTTGAATCAGAATCTTGGGAAGAAATTGAAAATGCTCTTTGATTTTATTTTTCGTCAGCTGCGCCCGCTTATTTTTTCCGGAGACGCCGAAACCGCACATGAGCGGATGCTGACGATTGTTGAAAGCATTTCAAAAATTCCCGGGCTGATACCGTTTTTACGACGGCAATTCCTAGAGGAACATTCCGTTTTGCGGACCCAACTTTTTGGTAGATCTCTGCAAAACCCAATTGGACTTGCAGCAGGATTTGACAAAGACGGACGNATTCATCCCGCGTTATTTGCCCTCGGTTTTGGTTTTGTGGAAATTGGAACGGTTACTCCATATCCTCAATCCGGTAATCCACGTCCACGTCTTTTCCGTCTCCCTGAAGATGAGACATTGATAAACCGTCTTGGTTTCAACAATCTTGGTGCCCAGGAAATGGCAGAATTACTTGTTTCCGCACCAAAGAAAATCATGCCGGAAGATTCTGATATTATTGATCGAAAAAGTGACTTTCCGGCAAATATTGCTTACGGAATGCTCGGCATAAATATTGGAAAAAATAAAGATACCATTTTGGAAAAAGCCACTGATGATTACGTTTCTTGTCTCAACACCCTCCATCCATTTGCAGATTATTTCACCCTCAATATCAGTTCTCCAAACACAGANGATTTGCGAAAATTACAGGAAAAAGACGCTCTGCGTGTTTTACTTGATTCTGTCTGCGCGCACCGTGATAACCTGGACCAGAATCATATCCGGGAAACACCTCTGCTTGTTAAACTGTCTCCGGACCTGGATGANACTGCATTGGAAAACAGTATTCGTGTGATTAAGGAGTTTTCAATTCAAGGCGTGATTGTCGCCAANACGACTGTGAAACGTCCGGAACTAAAAAGCAAACATCGCTTCGAAAACGGAGGTCTGAGCGGAAAACCGCTGCAGAAACGCAGCACGGAAATGATAAGAAATGTGTTTCAGAAATTAGGAACAGAAATGCCGATTATAGGTGTGGGTGGGATTTTCAGTGGAGCAGATGCATATGACAAAATCAGAGCCGGCGCATCCGCAGTACAAATTTACACGGCACTGATTTACGAAGGTCCCGGACAGGTCCGGAAAGTAAAACGGGAACTGGCGAAATTATTGAACGAGGATGGATTCACTTCTGTTTCAGATGCGGTAGGAGTGGACAGTTGAAACTGCCGCGTTATCTCTTTTGTCGAATTATTTCCAGCATTTCAGTAATTGAAGTCAGCTTCAGCCTGGGACGCCCCTGCGCCTCACCTGCTTCGGTTTCATGAGCATCAAGCAGCTTCCAGTCTGCAAATGAAACATGGTCTACTTTTCTTGATTCCAGCAGAGAAACAATGTCCGGAAGCACCACATTTTGACCGGCTTCCATTTTTTCTGCCAGGAAAGTTTCCAGCATGCGATGCACGGTTTCAACTGCATCCTGTTTATTGGTACCAATCACACCGCTGGGACCACGCTTAATCCAGCCGGCAACATATTCACGATTCCGGAGAGAATTGCCGTTTTCCGGATCTTTGACTTGTCCGCTTTCATTTGGAATCGTTCCGGATTTTTGATCAAAAGGCAGGTCCGCAAGTGGTTTTCCTAGATAACCGATTGAACGGAAAATCAGCCTGCATCTTCTTCAATTTTATTTTCAGTTGCCTGGGGCCGCAAACTGCCGTCATCCTGTTTCACCAGTTGATTTCGTACCATACTTATTTTTTCAACCTTGCCGTCTCCGGAAATTTCAAGAGGTGATGCAAGAAAGAGGAAATAGACCCGTTTCTTTTTTCCAGACAGTTTCCTCAATGAAATTTGTGTAAGTATTTCAATGTTTTTCTTTGTATCTTTGCTTGCTTCCGTTTCCAGAATCTTCTGGCTTTCTTCGTCCAACTCAAGGGAACCTCCCTCCAACATAACATCGGCATCATCCAATTCTAAAAACTCTCTGACTTCAACAGGTGTGAATGCAGCCTGCAGAGGACCACGACGCCCTACCAGCCAGATATTTTCAATTTGACTTTTACGCAGTGCCTCAAGGGCATAATCGGTAATATCAGTTGCAGCCAGTTCTTCCGGAGTTTTTGCCAGAATTCGAGCCACATCCAGCGCAACGTTTCCCATGCCAATCACAAATGCATTCTTGACAGACAAATCAAACTTATATTCACGAAAATCGGGATGTCCATTATACCAGCCAACAAACTCAGTTGCAGAATGACTGCCCTCCAAATCCTCACCCGGAATTCCGAGCGCACGATCGGATGAACTTCCAACTGAATAAATCACTGCATCATAGTGTTTAAGCAAATCCGGCTGGTAAAGGTCACTCCCAAATTCAACATTGCCAAAGAATCTGAAGTTTGGGTTTTCCGCAATGCGATTGTAGATTTTTGTAACAGATTTTATTTTCTGGTGATCAGGAGCCACTCCTCCGCGAACCAGCCCAAAAGGAGTAGGCAGTCGGTCAAACATGTCAACTTTTATTTCCCATGATTTTTGCTGAAAAATTCCCCAGCATAAAAACCTGCAGGTCCGGAACCGATTACTGCAATTTCCCAGGATGTATCCATTTCTTAAGTTTTTTTATAGCCTAATTTAAATTTGAAACTGTCGTGAAAAGTCCAAAACCGTTTTATTTCAGACTTTCTGCGAAACCATCAAAAAGATTTATAAGATTCTCAAAAAAATATCTTTCCAGTGAGTACTGGTACAAACAAAGCTCTCATTCAGCTTTTATTTTTCTGCGTCAACAGCCCGAAGTAAAATTTCCTCACCGCCATTTTTCAGCAGCCACTGTGCAACATCTTTTCCCAATTGCAGCGCATTTTGTCGTGGTGCACTTGCTTCATAACGTAATTGGATTTTTCCTTCAGAATCGCCAATAAAGGCCCTCAAAAACAACTCTTCTCCGTTCAGTATGCAATATCCTGCCAAAGGAAGCTGACAATTTCCTTCAAGTTCTGCCAGCAAAGAGCGCTCTGCAAGCAGGCAGTCCCAGGTAAGCGGATCATGAAGATGCTGAATCCGACTCAGCGTAGCTTCATCTCCAGCTCGTGTTTCAATTCCAATAGCGCCTTGACCAATTGCAGGAAGCATCCATTCAATCGGCAAAATCTCAGTGATTCGCTTCTCCAACTTGATCCGCTTTAATCCTGAAACTGCTAAAATCACTGCATCTACTTCTCCCTGATCCAGTTTTCTGAGCCGGGTTTCAACATTTCCACGCAAACTCATGACAGTCAAATCCGGTCGATGATGCTGCAATTGTGAAGCACGACGCAAGGAACTTGTTCCTACAACAGCACCGTCTGGAAAGTTATCGATACTTCCGAATTTTGGACAAATCCAGGCGTCTCCAGGATCTTCCCGCTCTGCAATCACAGAAATCTCAAGTCCCTGAGGTAAAAAACTAGTCACATCTTTCATGCTGTGCACAGCCAGATCTGCACGTCCCTCAAGTAGAGCATATTCCAATTCTTTGACGAACAGACCCTTTCCTCCTATTTCTGAAAGCGGACGGTCCTGTATTTTGTCACCGGTAGTTTTGACAACTAATAACTCAACCGAAATTTCAGGATATTCATAAAGTATCCTTTGCTTCACCCACTCTGCCTGCCAGAGCGCAAGTGAACTTCCACGAGTTGCAATTATTAAATTGGTTTGCTTGTTGTCGCTTGTCGAAAAAGCGTTAGACATGTGTCAGGATTTTACAATTTTAAGCCTGTGATGTTTTTCCGGTAACTTTTCCAGCTTTACTGGAGTTGGACTCAGATCAAATATTTTTGACACATATTCAAGGTAGAGATGTGCATCTTCATCGTGTGCAATTTTTTTCAGATTGCGGGATGGATCATGCAAAAGTCTGTGAATCAGCCTGTGGACCAGTTGTTCAACTTTTTTGCGCTCAGACTCAGGTATGTTTTTCAAATTCTTAAAGGATTTCACCATTTCTTCTTCAGCAATTGAATGGAATGCTTTGCGCAAACTCCTGATTGTTGGAACTGCAGAAAGAGACTTAAACCAGAGTTCCAGCTTTAGTAATTCATTTTCAATAATTTCTTCAGCCTTAATGGACTGCTTCTTTCGTTCAACCTGATTTTGAGAAACAAGAGTTTGCAAATCATCGATATCGTAACAAAAAGTTCCATTTAACTCATTTATTTCAGGATCAATATCCCGCGGTACCGCAATATCGATGAAGAACATTGATCTGCCCCTGCGTCGGCGTAAGCAGTTCTTCACCATTTCCTTAGTGATAATAAAATCACGTGCTCCAGTTGAACTGAGAATAATATCTGCTTGATGAAGATGCCGCTCCAGATGCTCAAATGGTACGGCCAATCCCTGAAATTTTTCTGCAAGTTTTGCTGCACTTAAAAAAGTACGGTTGGTAACAAAGAGCTCCGAAATTCCATTGCGCATGAAGTGACGAACAGCCAGTTCTGCCATTTCACCTGCGCCGATAACCATTACAGTCTGTTTTGAAAGATCCTCAAAAATATGCTTTGCCAGTTCCACTGCTGCATAGCTGACGGAAACAGCGTTACTGGCAACACTGGTTTCCGTTCGCACACGCTTTGCTGTAGAAAAAGCTCTAGTAAAAAGAGGATGGAGCAGTTTTCCCGTCAAGTCTGCCTCATTGAATGACTGAAATGCATCTTTCAGTTGTCCAAGAATTTGCGGTTCTCCCAGAACCATTGAGTCTAAACTCGAGGCAACCCGGAAGAGGTGACGTACTCCGTCTAAATTTTGAATGGTATAGACTCTTTCCCTTAGTTCGTAAAGGTTCCAATACGACTCCAGCATCTCAATGATTTGATCAAGCTGCTGTTCTGCATTTACAAGATATAACTCTGTGCGATTGCAAGTACTGAGAATTACAACTCCACCCAGGTTAAAACGGGTCCTCAACTGTAGTCCAAGCTCCACTTGCTCCTTTGGAGTCAAAGCAAGACTATCCCGGATTTCAACAGGTGTTTTTCTAAAATTCCAACCAATTACAGTAAAACGCATGTTTAGAAGTGTTTTTGCAAAGTTGTTAAATTTTTCTTACTTAAAAAGTGACTAAATAAAATTAATTTACACTGAAAGGCAAATTGCTTTTTTTACTGAATAAGCGGATCATACAGTCTTGATGAAATAACTCAAGCAAGGAATAATTTTTCATGGTTGCCTTTTTTTCCAAATGGCTTACTGCCAATCATTTAACCACATTAAGGGTAGCATTGGTACCTTTTATTTACCTGGGTATGGTATTTGGGAAAGACGATCAGACGATTTTGTTCAGCACCTGGCTGGTCTTTTTATTTGCATGCCTGACCGACTACTGGGATGGTGTGTTGGCCAGACATCAAGGACAAACAACCAAACTTGGTAAATTACTGGATCCTGTTGCAGACAAAATTTTGATTGGTTCCCTACTGGTTTTATTAGTAGGAATGGGCAGAGCACCAGCGTTATTAGCAGTCATCCTGATTTCCCGCGAATTTATTATCAGCGGTTTACGCTCCATCGCTGCAGCAGAAGGCATGGTGATTTCCGCCAGTTCCGGAGGAAAACTGAAAACAATTTTTCAGATGTTTGCTGTAGGCTTCCTCATAATTCACTATCCCACATTCAGCATTCCATGCCATGAAGTAGGAATCATTCTGCTCTGGATTTCTACTGCGGTTTCACTTTGGAGCGGATTTAATTATGTTGTGGCCTATTTTCGTGCTTCCCCTGGAAAATAACTGCCAATCCGATTTTCAGTTTCAGTGAAGAAATCATCTCTCGTCTGGACATTAACTTTCCAACTGATACTATATAATGTGTCTGAACGATGTAATTAATTTTATTGGAGAGTAAGAAAATTCGATTATGAAATCGAAGATTTGAAACGAAGCTGTCATCCGTCAGCTATTCGTTTTTTACATCGTTTTTCAGACTTATAGCAAACAGCACAAATCTGACAGCTAAGTCTTTATTCATTTTATAACGATTGAAATATTGATCAGCACCGGATCAAGATATTTTCGATAAATCGCTATTTAGACAGAAAAGTATTTTAAGATCACTAAAAAGTCTATGACAACTATTCTTTGTGTTCGAAAGAAAAATCGTGTAGTGATGGCTGGAGACGGACAAGTCTCCATGCAAAACACCATCATGAAACCTTCAGCCCGTAAATTACGCAATACCTTTGACGGAAAGGTCATTGCCGGATTCGCCGGTTCAACTGCAGATGCCTTTACCCTCTTTGAAAAATTTGACGAAAAACTGGAACAATACAACGGAAAACTTCTGCGCTCTGCAGTTGAACTGGCTAAAGAATGGCGTACCGATAAAATGCTGAGGAACCTTGAAGCCCTGCTGGCAGTTTCCAGTGCGGAAGCCTCTCTGATTATTTCCGGAAATGGAGATGTGATTGAACCCGATGACGGTCTGATCGGAATTGGTTCCGGAGGAATGTATGCTCTTGCGGCTGCACGTGCGCTCATTGATACGAACCTCAGTCCCCGAAAAATTGCTGAGAAATCTATGAAAATTGCCTCAGAAATTTGTATTTACACCAACAACCAGATTACTTACGAAGAATTGGAATTTTAAGCTCATGGATTCTGCTCCTGAACTCAACATGACACCGCAAGAGACCGTTGACGCGCTCGACCGTTATATCATCGGTCAGACTGATGCAAAAAAAGCAGTAGCGGTAGCTCTGCGTAATCGGTGGAGACGCCTGCAGCTGGATGAAGATTTGAAAGACGAAATTTTGCCTAAAAATATCATCATGATCGGTGCAACCGGCATAGGTAAAACTGAAATTGCACGACGTATTTCAAAGCTGGTGAATGCTCCTTTTGTGAAAGTTGAAGCATCCAAATTTACTGAAGTGGGTTATGTGGGACGTGATGTTGAATCAATGATTCGTGATTTGACAGATTATTCAGTAAACATGGTTCGTCAAGAGCAAATGGAACGTAAACAGGAAGCAGCCAAAGAAATGGTTGAAGAGCGTTTGCTGGATCTGCTGCTGCCTCCCTTGGAAAGTGAGAAAGATGCTTCTGAAGGAAAAGCTTCAACAAATCCTACTCGTGAAAAATTTCGTAAAAAACTTCGCTCCGGAGTTTTAGATGAGCGAATGGTTGAACTGGATGTTTCAGAACGGCCTTCAGGGGCAGTTATGGAGTTTATGCCTGTTTCCATGAATGACAATATGGATATGAATATCCGTGATATGCTCTCAAATATGATGCCCAAACAATCAAAGCGTCGGCGGGTCAACATTGAGGATGCAAGAAAAATATTGCAGCAGGAAGAGGTCAGCAAACTCATCGACATGGATGAAGTCATCCGGGAAGCGTTAACAAGAGTTGAACAGAGTGGAATTGTTTTTTTGGATGAGATTGACAAAGTTGCTTCACGCCGAAGTCACTCTCATGGACCGGATGTTTCCAGAGAAGGAGTACAGCGGGACTTACTGCCGATTGTTGAAGGTTCGACCGTAAACACCAAACACGGACCTGTTCAAACCGATCACATTCTGTTCATTGCCGCAGGTGCATTTCATCTAACAAAACCGTCTGACATGATTCCGGAACTACAGGGTCGTTTTCCAATTCGTGTTGAACTGCAGTCACTCAGTAAAGACGATTTTGTCAAGATTCTAACAGAACCAAAAAACGCGCTGATTGTTCAGTATACTGCCTTGATGAAAACAGAAGGTGTTGAATTGGAATTTACAAAAGCCGCCATTGATACTATTGCGGAAATTGCCTGCCAAATCAACGAAGATTCGGAAAATATCGGTGCACGCCGGCTGCATACTGTAATGGAACAATTACTCGAAGAAGTCAGTTTTACTGCCCCGGATTTAAATGGACAGAAAATATCTGTTACTCCGGAATATATTCAGAGCCGACTCTCAAACTTGTTGAAAAATCAGGATTTGAGTCGTTATATTTTATAAAATAAATTCCTAAAAAGTTGTAACTTATAGAGGAAAAACTTTGGATTATCCTACTTTGCTGCTGAAATTAGAAAATCAGTTGCAGTCTCTTCATAAAAAAGGTTTCCATTACATGAACATTGAAGCTATGCCCAAGGTTGAACTCAGGCGTCTGCTTGACGGTTTGGGCGAGATACTGGATTCTCCAACTGAAGATGTAGACAAACGGTCCAAATACAACTTTTCGGTTTCAGCAGCAACTCAGCCTGCAGTCAAAATTAAGCACGAAAATGCTGATTCCAAAATATTTCCTCCGTCAACAGGCATAACTGATATTCAAGAAAAATTGTCAGCGGTAAAGCAACAAACTGTCTTAGAGGCTTTCAAACAATTAATACCTGAACCGGAAGCAGAAATAAAAGTAAGTTCTCTTTCAGAGTTGGCAGATAAGTATAAGTCCTGTCAACGTTGTTCATTGGGTAAAACCAGAACAAATCTGGTATTTGGTAATGGTTCGATTAATTCCAGGGTGATTTTTCTAGGAGAAGGCCCCGGTGCAGACGAAGACGCTCAAGGTCAGCCCTTTGTAGGACGTGCCGGCAGGCTGCTGACCAAAATGATCAATACAATAGGCATTGAACGCGATGATGTTTATATTACAAATATTGTCAAATGCCGCCCTCCGGAAAACAGGAATCCTACTCCTGCTGAAATTTCATGCTGTCTCCCAATTATCAAACAGCAACTTGAATTATTGAATCCAAAATTAATCGTCACTCTTGGGAATATTCCAACTAAATCACTGATCCCGGATTTACCCGGAATCACCAAGGTACGTGGTAGAATTATGCAATATGAAAATTGGACCGTGCTGCCCACCTTTCATCCTTCTTACCTCTTGCGAAACCGTTCTGCAATGCCTCTGGCATGGGAGGATTTTAAGAAAATACCAGAACTGGCTTTTCATTCGTGATGCGGTTCAAACAGCAGATATTCAATTTTCAACAACAGTCCACAGATAAACATTTATAATGATTGATTTGCAGCCTGTCAAGGGTACGAGGGACTTCTTTCCGGACGAAATGCGTTTACGCAACTGGCTATTTGAAGTGTGGCGCAATGTCTCTGTTCAGGCAGGTTTCGAAGAATATGATACTTGTGTGCTGGAACATGAAGAGCTTTATATTCGCAAGGCCGGAGACGAAATCAGCAAGCAGCTTTACAGCTTTGAAGACAAGGGTGGACGGCGTTTAAGTTTGCGTCCCGAAATGACCCCTTCATTGGCCCGTCTGGTGCTTCAGCACAAAAAATCATTGTCCTTTCCAATAAAGTGGTTTTCAATGCCGCAATGTTTCCGCTATGAGCGCATGACAAAAGGGCGGAGGCGCGAGCATTTTCAGTGGAATGCAGACATCATTGGACAAGCTGAGATTGTGGCTGAAGCAGAAATTCTGATGCTGTTGATTTCTGCATGCGAATTAATGGGACTTTCAGCAAAAGAAATCCGTGTGTTTATCAATGACCGCCGGATTCTGAACTCGATTCTAAGTCAAATTAGTGTACCTCAGGAAATGCACAGTGAAGTACTTGTCATAATGGATAAGCGCGATAAAATTTCCATAGAAGCACTGTCAAAATTGCTGCAGGATATTGGAATGTCCACAACTCAGGTGGACCAGTTAAATGAATATTTATTAAAATCAGACTTGATTGAATTGAAAAAAGACCTGAATGACACTCAGGGTATTGACGAATTGCAAAACTTGATGGATATGATGGAAACAGCAGGATTCAGTGATTATCTGCAATTTGATATTTCCATCGTCAGGGGTTTATCTTATTACACAGGTGCAGTCTTTGAGGTTAACAGTCCAGCAAAACAACACCGGGCTATTTGCGGCGGCGGACGCTACGATTCCCTGCTCTCAACATATGGCGGTGAAATTGTACCTGCAGTCGGATTTGGGTTTGGAGACGTGGTGGTTTTAGACGTACTTAAAGATTTGGAGCGCTTTCCTGAATTACCACGGAAACTGGATTACACTATTATTCCATTTGCCAGAGAACAGGTGGGTACTGCTCTCAATATTGCAGCAATACTGCGGCAGCAGGGTTCAACTGTCGACTGTAACTTTAGCATGAAAAAAATGAAAAAAACTTTGCAGCAGGCTGGTGAGTCCGGAGCAGCAAAAGCGATCCTTCTCTTTCCGGATGAGTTATCTGAAAACAAGGTGGTAATCCGGGATTTGCGGCTTCATGAACAGAATCCAATTAAAATAAGCGATCTACTTTCTTCTGGGGAGTGAAAATTTTGGCTATTTCAGAATCAGTTTTTTCAACTTCTTTCAGGACCAACTGGATTATAATGATCATCTTTTTGGGCTTGGATATTAGTTCAAAAATATGGATCAGGTTAAACGTACCTCTGTATGAAACAACCGAGCTACTGGCAAATATATTAGACTTGACCCACGTGCAGAATCGCGGTGTAAGCTTTAGTTTTTTGGCAGACTTTTCTGATACTTTTCGAGTTCCTCTCCTGGTTGGAGTGTCATTGCTGGCTGTTGCAGCAATGCTGTATTATCAAACACGCTACTGGAGCGAACTTGATTTTTTCACACGGTCAGGATTAGTCTTGGTATTACCGGGTGCGACAGGGAACTTGATTGATCGTGCAGTTTATGGCTACGTCACTGATTTTTTGCATTTTCACTGGTATGAAACCAGTTTTTTTGTCAATAACCTTGCGGATTGCTTCATCAGTCTCGGTGTAATTTTTTTCATTGTTCCACTTTTGTTTTCGAAAAATGGAAGCACTTCATCAAACTCAGCTTAATTCATTTTTGCTTAGTAAAATAAAATTCGTGCTGATTTTTTCTGCACTTTTTTTATCCTCTAATTTTATTGTTTCCGGAATCTTTGCAAAGGAAGAAATACGATATGTCAAAGGACTGGGAGCAGTCCTGCGGGAACAACCGTCAATTCTGAGTAAAAAACTCACAAAACTTTCTCGCGGCACAAAAGTTCTGGCATTAGAGGCAAAAGGTATTTGGCATAAAGTTATTGCAGGAGAAATTCAAGGCTGGCTTTTGCGGGGACAGATAACGATCCGGCAAAGCCTGGTTGTATTCCGGTAGCACAACATCAAGAAACATGAAGCGTGATTCACTCACACTTTTGTTTTCAGCAAGTTCAAGTCTATAAGGCTCCGCTGCAACTGCATCATTGCTAAACTGCAGGAATTGTCCTGATCTGCAGGGATGTACAATAG
>JGI12207J13218_1000141_pt1 | contig 12224 bp, 9 predicted proteins | sample DeeseametaMP0372_FD_13218 | JGI IMG/M metagenome (IMG submission 13218) | reverse complement strand
TTAATTTTAATTGCAGTCGTATTATTGCTTTTGGGCAGTATGGGTTATTTTGCAACACAAAACAGCCACAATGTTTCCCTGAACTTTTTTGGAAACTTCTCAATACAATTATCAGTGTGGATGGTGATTGCCGGTTCCTTTGTCGCAGGATGGGTGGTGACTGAGATTTGGCAGTTTATTTCACATCCTCAGCGTTTTGTACAGAGTTTCCTTGGTAAATTTTCCCAGTATAAAGACAACAAAAAGCAACAGATAACACAAAATTTTGAGAATGCATCTTTGCTGCGGGATCCAAAACAGGTGAGGAAAAGCTATAATAAATTACTCAATCAAGAAACTTCGTTGTCGATCAGAGTACAGTACATTGAACAATTGCGTTACGAAAAAAGCGCAGAAGAACTCCTCAAAAAATATGCTGAACTGCGTACCAAATTTCAGGGTAATTTGCAGGTATTACTGCCATATTTGAAACTTGCCTGTGAGGTCAGTGAATGGGATCTGGTAGAGAGGTTAAGTCATGAAATCCTCCGGATAACTCCTGATCATCCGGATGCATTGGAAGGACTAAGGCAATTTTATATTACAAGACAGGACTGGGTTGGCTGTATTGGCCAGGAGAGGGAATTGCTGAAAAAATTCAGCGGCAGCCTGATAACAAAAAATATTTCAATGACACACGAAGATCATTTACAAAAAGCACTCCGTCAAGACCCAAAGTGTTTGAGTAACTGGTCTTTCCGCTACCTTTCTCAAAAGAGGGATAAAAAAAATGATAAGCCTTTGGAAGCTATCGGTGAAGCAGCACAACTCCAAAAATCAGGTATGTTTTTGGAAGCTGCACGAGTCCTTAAAGAAGCTTTTGAGCGGACCGCTTTTCCAGAATTGCTGGAGTTATTAGAGGAGGTTTATCGGGAAAGCGGAACTGATGAACAAATTTTGGAAATGGTCGGCAAACTGCACAATTCCCGTCAGCGTTCAGTTCCATCTTCACTTCTTTTTGCGAAGCTGCTATACCAATGTGATCGGCTGGATGAAGTATCGAAAGTTTTAGACAAAGTGAAACTTCCTGCAGGCTCAACAAAGTTCCCTATGGCAATTCTTGGATCAGAAGACAAAGGACAGCAGATGACTGAAGTTTGGAGTGATCTTTACCATGCACTCCGCTATTTAATTGCAGTCCGCCAGGAACGTTCTGAAGATGCACTGCAGGAGGCAAAGCCTTTGCTGAGGGAAGCTAAAATACTGGAATAATTTAAGTATGAAAGTAATTGAGACAGATGGAATTGTTCTCAAAACAATGGATTTTAAGGAAAAGGATTGCATTCTGACTTTCCTGACGGCTAAAATGGGTAAGAAAGCAGGAATTCTTCACGGCGGAAAAAGTTTGAGGTCGGGGAATGCTGCAAAAGCAGAATTGTTTGTTCTTAACCATTTTGAGTTTTCTGAAAAACCGAACATGGATTTGGTTAGAATCCGGAAATGCGAATTGCAGGAAAGCTTTCCTCTTGTCCGTAAAAATTATTCAAAGTTTCTACACGCCAGTTACTTTTCGGAATTGCTGCTTCAATGTGAAATTCCTGAATTAGATTCTCATGAATATTTTGATTTACTGAAGAATGCAATGTCTCTGCTCTCAGAGTCTCAAACTGACACTGAAATAAAATTAAATTTTGAAATACGGCTTCTGAAATTACTTGGAATCACACCAAATTTGGAAATTTGTTTTCAGTGCGGCGGCGAACTTTGGCAGGAAAGATCCGGACGAAATCCTGCTCCAAAATTTTCAGTTCCGTACCAGTTGGACGCAAGCTTGGGAGGTGTTCGCTGTCCAAGATGCTGTATTCCTAGCTCTTACTCGGCTGCCTTGCATCCAGGAAGCTTAGCCTTTTTGCATGTACGGCAAAATGCAAAACAAAGTGATTCTGTTTTTCGCCCAACCCAAAATAATTTAGAGGAACTGGATCATGCACTCTTTGTATACTTCAGGCATTTTTTTGGCCGAAATCTGAAGTCTCACGCACTTTTGAAGGAGAATTCATGGAAAAATTAAAAAACGCAACTCTGGGAGGTGGCTGTTTTTGGTGTTTGGAAGCAGTCTACTCCAAACTGGAAGGAGTCAAATCTGTTGCTCCGGGCTATGCAGGAGGTACAAAACTAAATCCAACTTATGAACAGGTATGTACCGGAAACACAGGACATGCAGAGGTGATTCAAATTGATTTTGATCCACAGAAAACGAGCTACGAAACTTTGCTTGACTGGTTTTGGCGTTGTCACGATCCTACAACTCTTAACCGTCAGGGAGGAGACATTGGGACGCAGTACCGTTCCGTTATTTTCTATGAAAATGAGGCACAAAAAACTACGGCAAACGAGTCAAAAAAAGATGCTGAAAAATCTGGAATGTTTGATGCTCCAATTGTTACTGAAATTGCAACATTGCCGGAATTCTATCCTGCAGAAGATTACCACCAAGATTATTACAGCAATAACTCAAATGCCGGTTATTGTACCTACGTAATTCGTCCTAAACTCGCGAAGTTAAACTTGGAATAGTTTTATTAAAAATAAAATTGAGTTTGACCCCCCCGGCTCCCATAAGAATACTCATCACGGGTATGAATTTCGGTGTTGATTGTCTCTTCTGCGAGTTCGTTGATAAAACGGGAGCGCTTACTGATTCCTCCGGAATAACCTGACGAAACCACCGGTGCAGTAATGAGCAGGTGTCGTTTTGCACGTGTCATTGCAACATAAAACAGGCGCCGCTCTTCTTCAATTTGCTCTTCTGTTCCCAAACTTCGTTGGTGAGGAAACAATCCTTCTGTAAGTCCAATTATGAATACCACCTTCCATTCCAGACCTTTGGCCTGATGGATGGTGGTCAGAGTGAGAGTGTCCTGATTATCCTGTTGTTCGGCTTCATGATCAGTGATAATGCTCGAACCAACCAAAGATAACTCATTTAAAAACGCTTCCAATTTATTATAATTGCCAGCAAATTCTTCAAGATAACGAATATCTGTTTCACGCTGAGGGGCATTTTCAAAACTGCTGAAAAGCACCTCGCGGTAATAGCTCTTGTACAGTAATCCTATCATGTGAGAAGGAGTTACGCTTTCCTCCAGCATTTGCTGAAAAATTTCCAGCAGAACATTCCAGCTCTCAAGGGCCTTTTTAGGAATCAGTTTTTGCAATTCAACATTGTCTTTAGTAAGACGGACTGCCTGTTGACTCTGGAATACCCTGAAAATCCGGTGTGCAGTAGTGTTGCCAATCCCGGGAAGGAGCCTAAGCAGACGCATCCACGCGATTTCATCAAGAGGATTAAAAAGTACTTTAAGAAAAGCCGTAACATCTTTGATATGAGCTTGTTCAAAAAATTTAACTCCTGAATGAACAACAAACGGAATACCTGCATGTGTCAGCACTACCTGAAGTGCTGCAGACTGTACATGATTTCGGTAAAGCACACTCATTTCGTTCAAAGAAATATCTTTATCCCGGAAACTGAGTATATTCTCCAGTACCAGTTCAGCTTCATCCTGAGAAGCCCAAACATAATGTACGAGGGGTTTTTCTCCTTCAGCTAAAGAACTAAAAAGGTTCTTTTCAAACTGACGTGTGTTATAATTAATACTTCGGTTGGCAGCATCTAAAATTTCTGGAGAACTGCGATAATTTTCCTCCATGTTGTAGGTGACTGCCTGGTAGCGTTCCGGAAACTCAAGCATGTTGCCAAAATCAGCGCCGCGCCAGCTGTATATTGATTGAGCATCGTCGCCGACAACCATTAAATTTTTGTGCGGCCTTGAGAGCCGGTATAAGATATTGGCTTGAACCTGATTGGTATCCTGATATTCGTCTACCAGGATATATTGAATTTGCCGGCAAAGCGGGAGTCCTTCACCATGCCGCAAGAGTAGTTCCAGCCAGTTTTCCAGCAGATCATCAAAGTCCATCACTTGTCCGCGTTTTTTCTTGTGACGGTAGGCAGCTAGAATGTTTAGTATTGTTTCAGTGTTTTCTTCAAAATTGGGGTAATCTGCAGAAATCAGCTGCTCTAAGTGGAAACTGCGTTCATGGTAAGGCTGGTCCAAAATCATTTTTTGAGTACAAAAACGATTGAAGGCCAATGAAAACATGTTTTGCAGAACAGCAGCTTTTGGAAAATATTTGTCTGGTTTACCTACTGTTTCTGCAAGTGAGGCTTTTATCAGGTCCCTGGAATCTGAGGAATCCAGAATGCTGAAATTATTGTAATAGTTTAGTAATTTAGCATTTCGTCTGAGGAATCGGCTTCCCACACTGTGGAAGGTCCCATGAATAATCTTTTGCTGTTCTGTAGAATTCTTTAAAGCCCGGCCTACTCTTTGCGCCATCTCGTTGGCGGCTTTGTTGGTGAATGTCAGCAAAAGAATGGAAGACGCAGGAATTCCGGAATGAATCAGCTGTGCTACACGGTGAGTAATCACCCTGGTTTTTCCACTGCCCGCTCCGGCAATGACTAAAGCTGGGCCTGTTTTGTGTTCGACGATTTTCCGCTGTACCGGATTTAAAGATGCTATTGACCAGGTGGACATATACTGGACTGGTGATTTTAGATGTCTTTCCGTTGATATTTTCTAACTATAATGCCAAATTTTAGTCTAAAACAAAAACAACTAGCAAAATAATTTCCATGTTTTTTGAAGAAATAAAACAAATCGTTTCGACTTTTCGTGAAGCAGTAAACCTGTTTTTGAGTAGAATCTTTAACAAAGGAGTGCCGATAGCAGAGGATATGACGACCTTGATTTTGATAGGGTTTGCAATTTTTATCATTCTTTTGTGTCTTTTTGTATGGTATCGGCAGCATAGCAGATCACTGAAAAGTAAAGCTCCCGAAGAACTTTCCGGGAGGAAAAAAGAGAAGCGCCTGGTGCAGTTGGAAAAAGAACATGCCAAAACACTTGAGTTGCAGATCAAGGAAGAAGAAAAACTGCGGGAAGAAAAAGAGTCCGCAAAACTTGCAAAAGCGGAACAACGGGAAAAAGAACTTCAAGAAAAAATTGCTTCAATTGAAGAGGAACGTCTGCATCAGCAGGTTCTTCAGCGTGAAATTGAAAAAACTGCTGAAACCGTGGAAACTCTTGATGAGGTAGATTCTTTCCTTGAGCGTCTACGTAAAGGCGTCATTAAAACAAGAACACAGTTACAAGATAATTTAGCCGAAGCAGTTTTAGGTAGAAAAGAAATAAATGAAGACTTACTGGATGATTTGGAAGAAGTGCTCATCGGTTCAGACATAGGTCCGGAAACTACCCAGCGTATTCTTGATGCAATCACAGAGAAGGTGGAGCGTGAAGAATTAAGCAGTCCACAAGTTTTGCAGTCAGAAATTCAGCTGGAAATTCAAAAAATTATGAGTAAAACATATGCCGTCCCCGGGACTGCGGAACGGAAGCCGTTGATTTTGCTTTTTGTTGGTGTAAACGGTGTTGGAAAAACAACTACTATCGGAAAAATTGCTGCACAGTATCGTCAGCAGGGTAAAAAAGTTTTGATGGGTGCAGGTGATACTTTTCGGGCAGCAGCTATTGAACAGTTGGTGGAGTGGAGCAGGCGGGCTGATTGCGACATCATCCAAAAGGAACCCGGAAGTGATCCGTCTGCGGTGATGTATGAAACGGTGCAAAAAGGAATAGATGAGGATTACGATGTAGTGATCTGTGATACAGCAGGACGTTTGCACACCAAAAAGAATTTGATGGAAGAATTAAAAAAAATGGTGCGGGTGATTCGCAAGTTGATTCCAGATGCACCCCACGAAATCCTGCTGGTACTTGATGCTACCACAGGTCAAAATGCAATATTCCAGACTCGGGAATTCATGGAAGCTACAGATTTAACAGGACTTATAATTACTAAACTGGATGGCACTTCCAAGGGAGGAGTTGTTATCGGCATCGTCAACGAGTTTGATATTCCTGTGCGTTACATCGGTGTAGGTGAACAGGTTGAAGATTTACGACCCTTTGATGCCCAGCAATTCACTGAGTCAATTTTTGCTTAACTTTTTGATTTTGGATGTAAATCGGAAATTCAACACCGCAAAATAGATTATACCCGGTTATAAGACAGCAGCCAGAGGGCTAGAGCGAGAAAAATTATATTTCCGCTCCATGCTGCAAAGAAAGGGAATATCAGGCCCGCACCGCCGACTGCCATGGTTATCTGATTGAGTATCCAGAACAAAATCCCGAGTAAGCAACTGATTGCCAGAGATTCTGCCGCCATCCCCCGTCTGTTGTATGATGCAGACAGCCCAAAACCAATCAGAACCATGATAAAAATTTGAAACGGATAGGCGGTTTTCTGGAAAATCGCAACCCAATGACGAGTTACATCTTGTCCTTCACTTTGAAGTTTAAGAGTATTTTCATACAAGTCAAGGAGGGGTTGATGATGCGGAGAAATGGGAATTTCAAAGGGTACAGTGGGCAACTTTTCTGTTTCGATTCTCCATTGTTCAACGTGTTCAAGCCGCAAATTTTCATCCTGGAAAATGTACTTTTGAATATCGTGAAAGATCCATGAATTGTTTTGTTGTTCTCCCCGTTCAATTGCAGTTCTTCCCAGAAGTTGGAAAGGAATTTGCTTCCAGTTAAATGAGGTGATAGAACTTATGCGGCCATTATGTTGGCGATTCCCAAAATAGTAAATGCTTTGTTCTTCACCCACTTTCCAGAGTGGGGGCAAGCGTGCAGAATTTTCCTGTTTAACCCAAGTTTGATGCATCCATGTGTACATGTAATTCTGGCTGAAATACGCAAAAGACGCAATCAAAGCAGAAACAGCTAACACAGGAAAAGCCAGTCTCCAACCACCGATTCCCGAACTGCGTATTGCCAGCAATTCAGCATTCTTGTTCAGTGAACTGTATGTGGCAATAGTTGCCAGTAAAACCGTAATTGGTATTATTAGTTCCAGCAATAGAGGCAGCAAAAGAGCCGTTTCTTGAAGGAACTTCAAAAAACTCTGCCAGTCAGTAAAAACATCTGCAAGGTTACCAAAAAAATTCCCTACCAGACTCATCAATACAAATGCACCGAGAAACAACATAAAATAACGGTTGAATTCTGATGCAATATATTTTGAGATTATTTTGAACGGCATAGTTTCCGGTCCTCATTGGTGAATAAGCAAAATAGTATTCAGAACAGGATAAAGTTTCTTATAAAAAGGTTCAAAGTAAATAACAAATCTAGTTAATATTTGTTCAATAGTTAGGGCATTATCTTGCATATAAGCACAGGATTAGTTTTAAGAGAATTTTTTTTTAATGACTTTGTTCTGACAATTTAGGAGTCTAAAAAGCAATATTCATGTCCCAATTAATTCTTGTACTCGAAGAAAATCCAGAAATTCAAAGTTTAATTGCCGCCTCGTTGAAGGCTAGTGCAATTTCAGTTACTCAAGAATCTAATCCAGATTTATTTGTGCAGCAGGCACTTAATCTGGAGCCGGATTTAATTTTACTCAGTAATTCAGGCGGCGATCAAAACTACAAGAATTGCAGAGAAATACGCAAAGATCCGCAGCTGAAAAATATCCCAATCATTTTACTTGTAAACCCAAAAGACGAGCTTGACGAAAAAATTATTTCAGAGCTTGGAATTGATGGGTTGCTTCGCAAACCCTTTGAAGCATCGATGCTTCAGGAGCAGCTAAGTCAATTTGTTACTCTGGATGACAATTTTGGCATTGAACCGGATAATGAGGGTGAAGATTTCAAGATAGACATGAGCTCAATTGACAATCAATTGAATGATATTAAAGAGGGGGAACAAGAAGTAAACTCACCAGTTGAGGAAGGATCTCAAGTAACAGAAGAATTAGAGCAGAATGCCCTGGAACCAAAATTTGCCTCTTCAGCAGGTAGTGAAATGGATTCAATGATTCTGGATGACATTTCTGCAGATATGGACATTTCTAAGGATACAGTGAAAAAGGCAGAAGTTGAGCTGGATGAAAATGAAATAACATCTAACGGTCTTGAAGTCATCAATGATGAAGAAATGACAATGGACACCGGTTTTGAATTTGATCTTAAGCTTGATGAAGATGGAATCGAAATTGACTCCGAAGAAGTTGTTACAGACACTGTAAAAACTGAGACAGATCCTGCCTCAACAGGATTGGCGCAACTTAAGGACTCCGGTTTGGAAGACAAATATGCTGAAAGCCGCCTCAAGGTTGAGGGTGAAAAAACAGAACAGGATCTGAAGGCACCAGCGGATATTGATCTTGAAGTAAATGATTTTGAGGATCTGGATGATATCTGGTCACGCTCTCCGGAATTGGATCAGACACCGAGAGGGCCTGACGGATATAAGTTTGGAAGAAGAAGATTTTCAACCCGAATTTCCAGAAAATCTCTCCTCATTTGAAGAGCCAGCCGAACCTTCGATTCAAGACACTGATTCCGACAGCAAGATCACGTCAGAATCAGTTCAGGAATTGGATAATTATGAACTGGAACCTGATTTCGAAGAAACAGGAGAGGAATCGCTAAGTTCACTTGACAATAAATTGTTAACGGATTCTGTGGAGCAGGATCTTGAGGAGACCGTTGAAATCGAGGATGCTGAACAATTCGTAGAAGATACATCTGCAGACGAATTTGAAGAAGATTTTGATGAGAGTCAGGGAGATGCGGATATTATGTCAATGGTTCATGAAAGTATTGGCGAGCAGGAAGAATCAGCAGAAAGTGCTATGATTGAACTGGAAGACCTCAGTGAACAAATGGAAGCTCTTGATTCTGCAGAAACAGAGTTTGAAATAGAAGAAGAGCAGTTTGAGGAGGATCTGGAAAAAGAAAAACTGGAAGTTGAAGAATTATCTGAAGACGAATTAGCAGTGTCAGAAGATGATTCAGAAGACGAACTGGTAGAATTCATGCTGGATGAACTGGGAGATCTTCTGGAAACGGATGAGGAAGGATCAGTGGACGGAGAAGCTGATTATGGAGATCCGCTTGTTGAGGAACTGGAAGAAAGCCTCGCAGCAGAATCCAAAGACTTGCAAGATGTTGATGCAGAGTTTGACAAAAAAGTGTATACTGAAATTTCACTTGGACTTGGACTTGAAGAAGATGTGTTTGACAGTTGGGATGATGCTGAGGATGCCTTTATGGGATTTGATCGAGAAAAAGAAATTACTGAAGAAGCTCCGGATCAGACAGAAACAGAGGCAAGTGCTTTCGAAAGTTTTGATGATGAAGAAGAAAAATTTGAAAAAGCGGACAGTTTCAGTTTTACAGAAAATGAGTTGAAGGAGATTGTCACAAATTCAGTTCAGAATGCTTTGGAAAAATCTATTGCAGCATCTCTTGTCGAATTGGCAGTTTCAGAATTAAAAACACAAGTAATACGAATGGATCAAAGCAGAGCCTTGTAAGCCAGGGCGATTTTGGCTCCTAAGCTGGCATTATTACGTACCAGTGCAATGTTACTCTTCAGGCTTTCTCCATGAGTAAGCTGATTGATTCGCTCCAGCAAATATGGAGTCACCTCTTTTCCTTCGATTTCCTTTTCAGTTGCTTCTTTCAGCGCTTCTGTAATTGCTCCTTCAATTAGTGACTCATCCATTGCATCTTTCGGAGGCACGGGATTCCCAATCACAAGACCTCCGGCCAACCCCAAGTCCCATTTAATTTTCATACAACGTGCAATGTCTTCAGGTGTGTCAATTCGGGTTTGAACCATTGAACCGCTGGACGGCGTATAAAATGAAGGAAACTCTGCCGTCTGGTAACCAATTACAGGCACACCGTGTGTTTCCAAATATTCAAGAGTTCGGGGAATATCAAGAATGGATTTTATTCCGGCACAGACTACAGCAACATTTGTATGAGCCAACTCCATCAAGTCTGCGGAAACGTCCATGGTTTTTTCATTTTCGCGGTGTACTCCGCCAATGCCGCCTGTCACAAAGACTGGAATTCCGGCAATCTGTGCACAAATCATAGTTGCAGCCACAGTGGTGCCACCACTCAGTTTTTGTGAAAGAACTACCGGTAAATCCCGGCGGCTGACTTTTACCGGATCACTGTTTTGAGCAAACTGCTGAAGCTCCTGCCTGCTCAAACCGATCTTGATCCTGCCTCCTGAAACAGCAATTGTGGCGGGGAAAGCCCCCTCATTTCGAATAATATTTTCAACTGCGAGTGCTGTTTCCAAGTTTTGAGGATAAGGCATTCCATGTGAAATAATTGTCGATTCCAGTGCAACAACCGCTTTATCTGTTTTCAGTGCATCTTGAACTTCCTTGGAAATGTCCACCCACTGTGCTGTCTTATTTTTTTCCATATAATTTGGGAATATAAAATGTTTTATGATTTTATTTGTTACTTCTGAAACTAACGGAAACGGCTGTAGCTGTCAATCATCATCGTAAGAGAAGAGCCGGATTTAATGATTGGACTGTCTGCAACGGATTCAAGATAAAATAATCATGATGGTTACTGATAATTGTTTATCTGAAAATGAAAAAGGGGGATTCTCATTTATCAATCTGATTGCAAATATTGTCAATTCTGCTAGCCTGTTTAGGCTATTTCTTTTTTCAGGAGGGACTATATGAAAATTGGTATTCTTCAGTGTGATTCCACCAATGAAAATTTCCGGGACGAACACGGCAACTATCCGGAAATGTTTATGTCACTTTTTAAATCTGTTGATCCGGATTTAGATTTTAAAAATTATGATGTACAGCTGGAGCAGTATCCCCAAGCTCCGGAAGAGTGTGACGCGTACTTGATTACGGGCAGCCGTTTAAGCGTTTATGATGATGAACCGTGGATTCGAAAATTGGAAAAGTATGTAGTTGAACTGCACAGGCAGAAACAACCTCTTCTTGGCATTTGCTTTGGACACCAAATGGTTGCCAAAGCTTTAGGCGGAAAAACTGAAGCATCAGAACGAGGTTGGGGTGTAGGAGTGCAAAACTACCAAACGGTATCTACACAAGCCTGGATTGAACCCGCTTTGGAACAATTTTCACTTTTGGCAAGTTACAAGGATCAGGTTACAAAACTTCCGGAAGGTGCCGAATTGATTGCGGAAAGTGATTTTTGCCCTTATGCTGCTTTCAGAATTGATGATCATATTTTGACATTTCAGGGACATCCGGAATTTCAGAAAGCATACTCCAAAGCATTACTGAATCTCAGGAAAGAAATATTGGGTCCAAAAGTATTTGAAGCAGGAATGAAATCGCTGGAACAAACCATCCAGCCTCAGCAAATAACACACTGGATGCTGAATTTCCTCAGGAAAGGTGATCCTCACAAATAACCGGTTACGGTCTCGAATCCGGACCTTGCTGTTCCCTTTTTGCTGGAGGATTATGAATTAGTTCCCATAACCGGTTACGGTCTCGAATCCGGACCTTGCTGTTCCCTTTTTGCTGGAGGATTATGAGTTTGTTCCCAGAGCTTGAAATAACGGACGACAAAATTCAGGGCATCAAAAATTGCACAGAACAATCCCGGAAATCCGTCGCGGAATCCTCCTTTAAACAGATAGCGTCTTAAGAAACGGGAAAATGGTTTGATTAGCAGAAAGCGAATAGAATTTCCTGCAGTCACCTGTACGCCGGCATCCCGGAGATAACCTGCCTCAACTCCGGAATAAAAATCGAACTTGCTCAAAAACTGGCTGATGTTCAGGTAAGGAAAGTGGAGCATATCATTTTGCAGACTGCCGATACTTCCCTCCACTACCAGTTTTTCATGTACATGTTGGTTAGGGAAGCTGGCAGAACCTCTCTGGAATAAACGTAACTGTGTGTCCGGATATTGACTTCCGTGACGCAGCCAGTGTCCAAAGTAATGATTACGGCGCTTGAGTTTGAAAGCTGAGTTTGTCGTAGCTTGAATTACTTTTTCTATTTCCTCAACCAAATTTTCCGGAATGCGCTCATCCGGATCCACGTAAAAAACCCAATCCCCACTCGCCTGCTCCATCGCGTAACTTTTGTTGACATTCAGGTTGGTATTGTTTGGTCGTGAAAAAACACGGCAGCCTAGATCACGTGCAACTTCCAGTGAGTCGTCCTGACTTTCACAGTCAACATAGACGATTTCAGTTGCCCATTTGAGTTGTGGCAATAATTCCCGTAAATGATCAACTTCATTATGACCGATGATGGTAACGCTGAGATTCATGGAGTTTGGT
>JGI12207J13218_1000140_pt1 | contig 12234 bp, 8 predicted proteins | sample DeeseametaMP0372_FD_13218 | JGI IMG/M metagenome (IMG submission 13218) | reverse complement strand
GGCAAGCTGGTGCAACATCACCCGCTACATTGGCTCGTTGTGTGGTACAGGCGGTGGCGGAAGTAATAGCTGGACTGGTGTATGTTAACGCAATCAAGGAAGGCGCTCCGGCAATTTTTGGTGCCTGGCCCTTTGTTTCAGATTTACGCACAGGTGCCATGAGTGGGGGCAGCGGAGAACAAGCCGTCTTGATGGCAGCCTGTGGACAAATGTCACAATTCTACAACCTGCCTTCCGGAATTGCCGCGGGAATGACTGATTCAAAAATTCCGGATGCGCAATCCGGATATGAAAAAGGATATACTGTCGCTTTGGCTGGACATAGCGGTGCAAACCTTATTTATGAATCTGCAGGAATGCATGCTAGTTTGTTAGGTTGTTGCTTGGAAAGTTATGTCATTGATAACGATATGCTGGGCGCAATTAACCGCACAGTCAGAGGAATAGAGGTTAACGCAGAGACTCTGTCACTCGATCCAATCCGTGATGTTTGTCTGGATGGACCCGGGCATTATTTAGGCCATGAGCAAACATTGAACAGAATGCAATCCGATTATCTTTATCCTATCGTTGGTGATCGAGAAAACATCAATAACTGGATCGAACAGGGTTCGACTGATTCAATTCAGCGTGCTCATTTAAAACTTAAGGAAATCCTGAAAACACATTTTCCAAACAATTGGGACGAAGATACCGACAGTAAAATCAGGGAGCAATTTCCTATACGCTTACCCAGGAATAGAATGCAACCTCTGGATATTTCATGAAAACACACGCAAGAGTCGTCATCATCGGCGGCGGAGCAATGGGCGTGGGTTTGTTGTATCACTTGACAAAAGAGGGCTGGAACGATGTCGTTTTGGTGGAAAAAGGAGAATTGACTTCCGGCTCAACTTGGCATGCCGCAGGATTAATTCCGCATTTTATCGGCTCCTTGAGTATGGCAAAAATCCATTATTACGGCTCAGAACTATACAAAAAACTGGAAGCCGAAACCGGACAAGCCACGGGTTGGCACGGATGCGGTGCGGTGCGGTTGGCCATCAATCAAGACCAAGTCGATTGGTTTCATTATGTCAAAGGCATTCTCGATCAAATCGGCGTGGAATGTCATTTGCTGGGGCCGGATGAAATTAAGAAAGTGCATCCTCTGCTGAACACCGACGGCGTTTTGCTGGGGGCACACACCACCGGAGACGGACACACCGATCCCAGCGGTGTCACAAATGCTATGGCCATCGGCGCCAAAAATCGTGGGGCGGAAATTTACCGCAATAATCGTGTCACGGACATCAATGCTTTGCCTTCCGGAGAATGGGAAGTGGTTACGGAAAACGGAACAATCGTTTGTGAACATTTAGTCAATGCGGCAGGTTCGTTTTGTTCGCAAGTTGCGGAAATGGTGGGACTCAAATTGCCGATGGTCAACATGGTTCATCAATATTTAATGACCGAAAGTATTCCGGAAGTTGCCAAGCTTGCAACCGAACTTCCGGTGGTGCGCGACCCACGATCTTCGTGCTATTACCGGCAGGAGCAGAGCGGTTTGATTATCGGGCCGTATGAAATGCAAGCCGAAGCGTGGGGTTTGAACGGCATCGACTGGGGATTTGACAATGCGCTTTTGCCGCCGGATTTGGAACGCCTTGAACCGCATTTGGCTGAGGCCGCAAAGAGTCTTCCTGTTTTTGAAACTGCCGGAATCAAGAAAGTAGTCAGTGGTCCGATCACGCATACTCCGGACGGAAATTTCTTACTCGGCCCGGCTCCGGGATTACGAAATCATTGGATGTGTTGCGCCGCCAGCATCGGCATCACGCAAGGTCCGGGTTGCGGAAAATATCTGGCGCAATGGATGGTTCACGGACAAACCGAAATCAATGTGCGCGAAATGGATCCGCGCCGTTACGGAGATTGGGCTTGCGGAAAATACACCCTCGATAAATCCATTGACGAATACGAACACATGTATGCCACGCACTATCCCGGTGAATTTCGTTCTGCCGGTCGTCCGGTGCGCACCACTCCGATTTATGAAAAACTGAAATCAATAGGTGCTGTTTTTGCGGAAACTTTCGGTTGGGAACGGGCGAAATGGTTTGACCAAAAAGGCGAAGGTGAGCAATACAGTTTCCGGCGCAATAATTCATTTTCCGCCGTTGCCGAAGAATGTCGGGCAGTGCGGGAAAGAGTCGGTTTGATTGATATGACCAGTTTTGCCAAATATGAAATTTCCGGCAATGACGCAGAAAAATTTCTGAATCGTATTTGCGCCAATCGTATTCCGAAAATCGGCGGTGTGTCCTTAGTTCACATGCTCACAGAATTGGGCGGCATCGAAGGCGAAGCCACCATTACGCGTTTAGAAGATAATTTATTTTATGTCCTCTCCGCCGCTGTTGCCGAAATTCACGATTACGACTGGTTTTCGCAACACATATTGCCTGAAGAAAATGTAAACATCAGTAACATCACCGATGATTACGGTGTGTTGGTGCTTACAGGCCCGCGTTCACGAGATGTCCTTTCCAAACTGACGGATGCGGATTTGAGCAACAAAGAATTTCGCTGGATGCGTGGGAAGTCAATCGAAGTTTCGGGAATTCCACTGCACGCCCTGCGAGTTTCTTATGTGGGCGAACTTGGCTGGGAACTGCACCATCCTATGGACAAGATGGAAACGCTTTATGACGCTATCATGGAAGCCGGGGAGGAATTCGGCATCGCCAACTTCGGCACCTATACGATGAATTCGTTGCGCATGGAAAAAGCATACAAAGGTTGGGGCAGCGAATTGACCACCGAAATTACACCTATGGAAGCCGGATTGGAGCGTTTCGTCGATTTCAGCAAATGCTTCCTCGGACGCGAAGCCACCCTTTCCCGAAAATTGCTGGGTGTGAACACAAAACTGGTTTATGTTTCTGTGGAAACTGCCGATTCCGATTGTCTCGGCAACGAAACGGTTTTGAATCCGGAAGCTCCTTCTGGCGAAAATATAATCGGCGTTACCACCAGCGGAGCCTACGGACACACCGTCAGTCAAAGTATGGCATTTGCCTATGTTCAACCTAAATTTGCCGAACCTGGAACTAAATTTGAAATCCGTGTTCTTGGCCATAACTGCTCCGCAACTGTTCTCAAAGAAGCAGCTTATGATCCGCAAAATTTACGCTTGCGTGACGTTTGATTTGAGGTCCTTTTTTGTAAACAATGGGATAATAACTTTACTTCTAAAGCTAATGGCTAAGTGATGGCTTTGGCGTCTCATGGCAACTCAATCTTCCTTAGCCAAATACGCCGTATAACAATTCAACACAGTTGACAGTTTTTCAGATGCAATTCAAAAACTACGGCCGATTGAAGACATTGGCCTGACCAAAATAAATATGAACATTAAGAACATGGAAGGCGACTGTCTCTGTGGTGCCGTAAGATACTGTGTTTCGGGCTCTCCCTTTGCGACGGAATATTGCCATTGCGGCATGTGTCAAAAAGCTTCATCGCCGCGGGTGGTTGGAGGTTGCGCGACGAGTATGGGGGCGGAGACGCATTCCAAGCGCTCGAATTCCGGCTAGGTGCGATTCCGGTCGGCGGAGGAGTGGTCCATTATGCTCCTGAGTTCGCGGTAGTTGAGTGCTACCACACGACCTAACAACGGCATGCAGCGGACGGCGCTCCATTGCCGCCGGTGAGTTTATTCGTTAGGGTTATCAAGTAGTACGACATGCTATTCAGTATCCTGAATAGCCCTAACAATCACATACACTCCGAGAGCAAAAAGCGCCGCTCATTCCTCACTCTGCTTTTTGCCGCCGGTGAGCCTGGTGTTAGCCTTGGACAAGTACCCCCAGATAAGTTTTACCCGAAGAAAGTTAAAAAATGAACAACTTAGAACACGATGATCCCCAAATTTCAGAATTAATTTTGCAAGAAGAAGAAAGAATAGAAAACACAATTGATCTTGTAGGATCTGAAACTCATATGCCCAAATCGATTCTTGAGGAAATGGGGTCAGTGCTAAATCATAAAACGATTGAAGGATATCCAGACAGGAGATATCACGCCGGTTGTGAATATGTTGATGTTATTGAAACGCTGGCCATTGACAGAATGAAAGAACTCTTTCATGCAAAACATGCGAATGTTCAGCCTCATACCGGTTCTGCCGCCAACTTTGCTGTGTATTTTTCGGTTCTCAATGTTGGCGATAAGATTTTGGCGATGAATCTTTCTCACGGAGGTCATTTGACACATGGCCACTTTGCCTCGGTAACCAGTAAGTGTTTTAATTTTCAGCACTACGATGTTGATTTAACTTCTGAATTAATCGATTATGATGCATTGGCAGAGCAGGCTAAAGAAGTCAGGCCAAAAATGATTGTTGCCGGCGCCAGTTCGTATCCAAGGCTTATTGATTATGAGAGTATGTCGCGAATCGCCAAGTCCGTAGGGGCGTACTTGTTTGTCGATATGGCACATATTGCGGGTTTGGTTGCCGCAAAACTGATCCCAAGCCCAATTATCTATGCCGATTTTGTTTCCTTTACAACATATAAAACCATGACAGGCGGCAGAGGGGGAGTTATTCTTTGCAAAAAAGAATATGCTGATGCAGTAGATAAGGCTGTGTTTCCAGGCACCCAGGGAACCACTGCTGTCAGTAATATTGCAGGAAAAGCAACTATTGCGAAACTTGCCAAAGAGGCTAATTTTATTAATGTGCAACGCAAAACCCTTGACAGCGCTAAATTACTTGCGGCAGAACTTGCGGAAAAAGGTTATCGTTTAGTCGGTGGTGGAACAGATACCCATCAAGTCTTAGTCGATGTCACCACCAAATGGCTGAGTGGTTCTCAAGCTGAAAAAACACTTGAATCCATAGGTATTGTTACCAACAGGAATTATATCCCTAAAGATACTGGAAAAATAGCAAGTGGTTTGCGTCTGGGAACAGGCCCTATTTCTGTTAGAGGTATTGATAAGGATTATGTTATACAAATTGCAAATATCATCGATAATGCGCTAATGGCACGTGATAATCAGGAAGTGTTGAGTAAATTAAAAAGAAATGTTCTCGATATTTGCAAGCAATTTCCTGTTTACAGGTGATGGTACAGAAGATAATAACCCCCATTATTAAAACCACAAAGTGTTCAATTTGAAGGCGATGAATCTCAAGGCAGTATGATTCACTATGGTGATTGATCCAGCTAACATGTTGCTGCACCGGATTCCATCCCCACGCTTCTTTCAATTTTTTGTGATCGGATAAGGAAAATGCATTTTTTGTCAAAGCATAAGGGGCATAAGTACCGAAACGGCAATGAAGCTTTCCAGGGCTTTGGGGGGAGGTCCTCAATTTTGGTTAAACCTGCAAAATAATTGGAAGCTCAGTCAGTTAAATCAGACTGCTTTTGAGGATATAAGACCTGTTGCCGCGTAGATACAATATTACGTAAGTCAGAAAATCGGCAATTGAATTCAGTTGACAGGATTACTCAGGATAAAGCGTATCGTATGAGAAATGATATAGGTTTTACACATATAGCACTATCTGCAAAAAACATTAATGCAAGCATTGATTTTTATGCCCGCTACTCAAAAATGGCCGTTGTTCATGACCGAATTGATGCTGCTACAGGTATACGTGTTGTATGGCTTTCAGATCAAACACGCCCTTTTGTGCTTGTTTTGATTCAATCTGAACAACCGGAGACAATCTTGAAACCATCAGCACATTTAGGTGTTGGTTGTGCCAACAAAGCAGAAATCGATCAATTGTGTGAGCAGGCGAGAGCAGAGGGTATATTGGCAAAAGAACCTGTGGACTCGGGTTATCCTGTAGGCTATTGGGCATTAATCAGCGACCCGGACGGCCACACGCTGGAATTGTCCTTTGGACAGGAGATAGGTTTAACAGTTGAAGAATCCAAAAATCCTGACATAGTGTAACAAAGGACTTGGTGGATAGAACCTTTTCATAAGTCCTTGCAAATTTTATCTGTATCTTTTTCTCAAAGTTCAGTTTTGGATCCCTGATTTAGAACCGTTCTCTGTTCCTCCAGAAAACCATCCAGACTCGCCGCTACCTGAGCACCTACCAGAATAACTACCCAGGAAATAAAGATCCAAACGAAAAGCAGTGGTATTATGGCCAGAGCACCGTAAATTTCCTTATAAACCGGGAAATGAGTGAAATAAAGGGCAAAGGCGGATTTGGAAAGCTCAAACAAAACTGAGGCGATCATTGCTCCACTTAGAGCACTCCAGAAATGAACGCGGGTGTGTGGTACCAGCAAATAAATCAGCAGGAATGACGAGAAGGATCCTAGATAAGGAAGAAACGCTATAAACAACTTACGGACGGCAAGCAGGGTGTTATCCTCAAAACCGGTTAAAGAGAACAGATAGGAGGTTGTCAGAAGACTGATACCTATCAGAACAGGACCAATAGTCAGTACCACCCAGTATATCGAAAAGGAGACTAGTTGGCGACGGTTTTTGCGTACTCGCCAAATGTGATTCAATGTGTGGTCTATCGAAGAAATCAGCAGCAAGGCCACCAGAAAGAGGGCCACAAGACCTAACGATGTCATATTGGTTGCATTTTCCACAAATCGAATGAGATACCCCTGAATCGATTCTCCCAGAGTAGGCACAAAATTCTTGAAGACAAATGATTCCACTTCACCCCGCCAATCCTGAAAAACAGGAAAAAGAGAAAAGACAGAAAATATGACCGCAAGCAGCGGTACGATCGAAAGAAGGGTGACAAATGAAAGATATCCTGAATAGACTATGATCCTGTCTTCTTTAAAACGCTTGAAAAGATATCTGAGATATTTTTTGGTTATTTCAAATGTTGAAGACCAGTCTTTAATCATTTGCTAATCTGTTCTTGTATTATAAATTACATTTCCGGACTATTTAAAAGAAGCTATTCCAATGCTGTACGATAATACTCTACATATTCAGGCGGAAGCGGAGAATTCCCCAAAATCAAGTCTGCCGCTTTTTCTGCCAGCATCATCACCGGCGCATAGATGTTTCCGTTAGTTATGTAGGGCATCACGGAAGCGTCAACCACTAGCAGGCTTTCCACTCCGTGAACCTTCATACTTACCGGATCCACAACTGACATGTCATCTGTCCCCATTTTACAGGTGCAAGATGGATGCAGCGCGGTTTCTCCATCTTTGGCAACCCAATTCAATACTTCTTCGTCACTCTCAACTTGCGGCCCGGGTGACAACTCTCCGGCATTGAATTCACCAAAAGCCGGTTGATTCAAAATATTGCGTGCGCAACGCACCGCTTCACCCCACTCCCGACGGTCCTGCTCGGTGGACAAATAATTAAAGCGCAGTTTGGGATAGACTCTAGGGTCAGTGGACTGAATTTTAACCGAGCCTTGCGCATCGGAATACATTGGTCCAACATGGACCTGGTAACCATGTCCTGCTCCGGGAGATGATCCATCATAACGTATAGCAAGAGGTAAAAAGTGAAACATGATGTTTGGGTATTTTTCGTGTTCGTTACTGCGGATGAAACCTCCTGCCTCAAAATGATTGGTGGCGGCCGGACCTTTGCGGTGAAAAAGCCATTGATAACCGATCCAGGGTTTGTTCCACCATTTTAAAGCCGGAGCCATGGATACAGGTTTTTTACAGGCATATTGAATATAAACCTCTAAATGATCCCGCATATTTTCCCCCACTCCCGGTAAATCATGAACAACATCAATTCCAAGTTTTTTCAGTTCATCAGCATTTCCGATTCCGGAAAGCTGCAAAAGCTGCGGTGAGTTTATTGCCCCTCCACAACAAATGATCTCTCCAGCATATACTTTTTCTGAACGTCCCGGACTCCTGGAAAACTCTACTCCAACAGCACGTGATGAAGACTCGGGGTTTTTCCCTTCAAATAGAATTTTGGTAGTCAGTGTCCGGCACTGAACAGTGAGATTCGGACGCTTTTTAACCGGATGCAGATATGCCCGTGCCGCACTCATTCGCCGTCCGCGATGTATGTTCCGGTCAAAACGTGCAAAACCTTCCTGTTTGTAACCGTTAACATCGTCCGTTAATGGATAACCTGCTTCCTGTACGGCTTCAAAAAACGCACTGAACAAAGGATTTTCGCATGGCCCTCTTTCCATAATCAATGGTCCGTCAGCGCCCCGGAAATCATCACCGCCTGCCAAACAATTTTCCATACGTTTGAAATAGGGCAGACAGTGTGCGTAATCCCAGTTTTTCATGCCGGCGTCACCGGCCCAGCGCTGGTAGTCCATCGGATTTCCGCGCTGGAAAATCATACCGTTAATACTGCTTGAACCACCCAGAACTTTACCACGCCCATGGAAAATGCGCCTGTTGTTCATGAAAGGTTCCGGTTCTGATTCATAACACCAATCGTAGTATTTGTTGCCGATAGGAAATGTTAAGCCTGCAGGCATGTGGATAAAAATGTCCCAGATATAATCCGGCCGGCCTGCTTCCAGTACTAAGACTTTGTGTGAAGGATCCTCGCTCAAACGGTTAGCCAATGCACAACCGGCGGAACCACCGCCAATGATGACTGTATCGTAAATACTTTTTGGCATGCAGTAACTTTATTTACCTTGGTTGATTATTCATCATGTTCATTTAACTGCACCTGGAAAAGACTGCCAAAGTTTTCCGGACAATCCTGAATACCAGCTAAACGGAGTAAATGCCAGGCCAGAGCGTGATTGCTTGAGGTGACAGGTTTACCCAGACGTGCTTCTGCCGTTTCGATAATTGATGCTACCCGCAAATTTGTGCAAGAAACAAATACACCATCACAATCATCGCGAGCACCAATCTTTTCAATTGCCTCAAGAATTGATTCTGGGTCAATACGACCGACAACAAAATCGTCAGATTCAAAAAAAGATCCTGTTACTGGAATTTCAAAGCCGGAAACTAGAAGATTATCTCGCATTGTAGTAGTAATTCCTGGATCGTATGGAGTAAGAAAAGCAACGCGCTTGACTCCAAGTGCTTGTAAAGCAGCTTTACAGGCAGTCAAGGGATTTGAGGTAGGTACATCGGGATGTACAACTTGGATCGCCTTTTCAACATTTTTTTCACCAATAATAGTTGAACCAGAAGTACAGCCATAGCCGATTACATCAAAATTGAATAAGGCAGGAAGCAAAGCAGCAGCAACCGGTAATTCTTCTTCCATGTTAGCCAGGTTTTCCTTCGTTACTTCCATTTCGTTGGGAATACGCGAATGATAAAGCGCGACACCTGCCAAATTTAATAAATTAGCAAATTCATGTTCCAGAGTTTGATCTGTTCGAAGCACAATAATACCGATATTTGCCCGGTTTCCCAGGCCTGTATCAGTCTTAAACTCTAATTCTAAAATACTATTTTGACTCATCTTGGAAGATCCACTTAGGTGTAAACAAAAAAAACGTAGCCTTTTTAGAACAATTCAAAGACAAATATGAAATCTAAGAACTTAGGTGAGGATGTAACAGGGATACTAACAATCATTTTTCTCAAGCACAAGGCGGAACCAATCAAGTTAATAAACGAATACATATGACGGTCTCGCAATAAGTCTGAAATCAACACTGGAATTTCAATCATAGGGAGGAATCTTCATGATATTAGTTTAGTAGCTTGTTCAGGATTTCTCGCTTCGTTCTAAATGACACGGTTTTTGGTCTTTAGAGGACGGCGTCATATATTAACAGAAATAACGCAATAATCCGGGATCTTTTATTAAGAATGTCTGGTCATCGGCATTAAATCGGAACTCTTAATTCTTATATTTTGCATTTAGGAACTCATAGTTCCGTTTTTGTAGATCAGCAAAGATGAAGATCTAGTTTAATCAATTAGTATTTATGTATATAATATTATTAGTTATATTAATACAAATTCTTGTATTTGCACGATAATACTTTTTAGATGCCTATTTTTAGACAATACTTCACTTAATTTAGCAGAACTGCAAGTTCCTGTTTTTTAATATAATATAATTTTATACTGTATTTTCAATGTTTTATAGTTTGGCATCGGGTATGCAGAATAAATCGGGTTGATTCAGAATACCAGATAAAGATTACTATAAAATAAACGAAACATTTCCTTCAATATTGAAATAGGCAATTTTGTTTACAACAACTTCGATTACACAGGGCCGATCATTTGTCATTATCGCAGGTGTGCTATGGAGTACCGGAGGCCCGCTGATACGATTGTTGGAGGGTGCTTCTGAGTGGCAATTTTTATTTTACCGCTCGATTGCATTAGCAACTGCTCTGTTTTTACTGATAAGAATTAAAAGTCCAAATACCATAACTCAGTTCAAAAAAGCCGGGATCGCGAGTGTAATTGGAGGACTGTTTCTCTCTTCAGCTTTTGTTACGTTTGTTTTTTCAGTCACTCATACAACGATTGCAAACACTCTTTTTATGTTGAGTTCCGCCCCTTTCATTGCCGGATTATTTGGGTGGATTTTATTAAGAGAGAGGATTGATAAAACTCAATGGACAGCCATGACAGCAGCCGCTATTGGCATCCTGCTCATGATTCAGGATGGATTGTCGGGAGATACTCTTTTTGGTAATTTAACTGCTTTTGCAGCTGCAGTAGGTTTTGCGGGTTTTACCGTTTCGCTGCGCTGGGGGAAAAATGAAAATATGTTGCCCGCTGTTTGTTATGCAGGACTGTTTACGATATTTTTCAGTGCGTTTGCAGCAGTGTTTTTAAACGATGGACTTTCTATCTCGCGTAACGATTTATTTATAGCCACAGGATTTGGAGCATTTGGGCTGGGCTTCGGAATGGTTTTGTATGTTGCTGGATCATACAAAATACAAGCGGCAGAATTGGTTTTACTCAGTTTGTTAGAAATTATTTTGGGGCCGATTTGGGCTTGGATGTTTTTTAGTGAATTACCGACATCGTTGACCATGATTGGAGGCGCAATTTTGCTCTCAGCGATTCTCTTTCAGACTTTTTCAGGAATGGAAATATTTCAAAAAAAACTTCAAACTGTGACAGTCAAAAAAATGCAATAATTGGATAAATCATGGCAGATCGAAAACATAGAGGTCGTACCGGACGTTCCGGCGGTGGAAGAGCAGCAAAACAGGCCGAGCGAAGTGCACCGGTGACGAAAGGAGTTCCGTACATTACCCGCAAAGTTCCAGTTTATGAGGTATTGGATGAGGAAGGATTGTCCTTGATTGAAAACAATGCGGAAACTATTTTGCAGGAAATTGGTGTTGAATTCCGAGGCGACGCTGAAGCTTTGCAAATGTGGAAAACAGCCGGAGCGGATATTGACGGTGAGCGTGTTCGGATTCCCAAAGGATTGTGCAAAAAATTGATTCAGGACAGTGCACCAGCAGAATTTACGCAACACGCCAGAAATCCGGAAAGAAACGTCCGGATCGGTGGAAAAAACATGGTTTTGGTTCCGGCTTACGGTTCACCGTTTGTACGGGATTTAGAGAAAGGAAGGCGTTATGCCACGCTTGAAGATTTTCAGAATTTCGTAAAACTTGCTTATTCGACTCCGTATTTGCACCATTCCGGAGGAACGATTTGCGAACCGGTGGATTTGCCTGTCAACAAACGGCATTTTGACATGGTTTACACGCACATGCGTTACAGCGACAAACCGTTCATGGGTTCGGTCACTGCACCGGAACGGGCGCAAGATACAGTCGATATGGCAAAGGTTTTATTTGGTGAAGAATTTGTACAAAATAACACGGTCATCACCAGTTTGATCAACGCTAATTCACCGTTGGTTTGGGACGCAACCATGATCGGCGCATTGAAAGTTTATGCCCTAAATAATCAAGCTTGTGTGGTTTCTCCATTTTGCATTGCCGGAGCCATGTCGCCCGTTACGGTGGCGGCAACAGCGGCGCAGCTTTATGGAGAAGCACTTTCGGGAATGGCTTTCGCACAGTTGGTTCGTCCGGGTGCGCCAGTTATTTTCGGCACATTTTCCAGTTCGATGTCGATGCAATCCGGTGCACCGACTTTCGGTACTCCGGAACCGCAATTAGTGCTCTATATAGTAGCTGCTTTGGCGAGGCGTTTGGGGGTTCCTTTCCGAAGCGGCGGCGGTTTAAATAGTGGAAAAATCGCTGACGCGCAAGCGGCTTATGAAGCAGCCAACACTTTGCAGCATGCCATGCTCGCCGGAGTGAATTTCATGCTCCACACT
>JGI12207J13218_1000139_pt1 | contig 12271 bp, 10 predicted proteins | sample DeeseametaMP0372_FD_13218 | JGI IMG/M metagenome (IMG submission 13218) | reverse complement strand
TATACGTGCTTCATATTTATCTGTTTCACTTTCAGAACCTTCCTTGGTGATTCCCAGTTCTTTCTTAATTTCCTTGAGTTGTTCACGCAGGAAAAATTCTCGCTGCTGCTGAGACATTCGGTCCTCTACCCGCTGAGAAATTTTTACCTGAAGTTTTGCTACTTCCAGTTCGTGCCTAAGCAAGTACAATGCTTTTTCGATTCGTATTTTTATGTTTTTTGTTTCAAGAATTTCCTGTAATTGTTTACCGGATGCAGTTGTCATCGATGCAGCAAAATCAGCAAGTGTCGCCGGATCTTTGAGATTGATGCGTCCCATCAAAAGTCCGAGTTCTTCTTTAAACAAGGGGTTTAGTTGTACCAGTTCTTTGATGAGATTAATGATGGAAACGGAAAAGGCTTTTAGTTCATCTTCCGACTTTTCTTCACCAGTTTCCGGTATATATTCCACTTTTGCCCTGATTATAGGATCTTCAGAAGCAATATCAATGATCTCAAAGCGATCCATAACCTGTACAATAATGTGCATCGGGTCGTTACCATGTTTTGAGGCCTGCACAATCTTTCCTACGGCTCCTACCTTCGATAATTTTTCTGTAATACCAGGTTCATTAGTGTGAGAATCATCATCAGGTTCATAGCTGTAAACCAACCCAACATAGCGGAGGGGGCCCTTTAATTCCTTCAGTAAAACTTTTTCCAATTTTTCTTCAGAAATTATTACCGGAAGCATCATTTTAGGGAATAAAGGACGATCGTAAAGGGGTACTATTAGCAGGGAATCAGGAAAAACATCTTCGCTAACGACAAGTGATTTGTCTTCAGGAAGTGCTTCTATAATGTTTTCCTGTACTTCAATTACTTCCTCTTGACTATCATTTTCGTTTTCAAATTCAGAATCAGGAGATTGAATCATAAATGCTTTTTTATTGATATTAGTTTGTAGTCAATGAATTTTATTTATTGAAAAATATTGATGCAGCCGTATAAAGTCCTTAAACCATATCATTTTGAGTGAAGCGAGGAATCTTGTATATGTGACCACACTAATATCATTAAGACATCTCCATACGGTCGAAATGAACCAGAACCGAAACNGTCTATAGATTATTCTTTTTCCATTTCCATTTCTGGATTACTGATTATTGTTTAAAACATTTTAAACAATTTTATTTTAACTAAGTTAGATTTTGCACACAATATTAACTTTTGCACATAATATGTGCATGGAAACACATATAAAAGACTGGAATCAAGTTCGAACTGCCTATTAGGTGCTGGTTGGATTTCAAACTTTTTACGAAACAGTCAATATTAATCAATAAAAGCAGTTTTTTGTTTTGTTCAACATACATTATCCAATATCAGTACTAGATGGTCTAGCCAGAAATTACTTGATTTGAATTTTTGTGAATTTAAAATAAATAGAGAGAGGGATTATTTGAAAGACTTTTAGCCGCCAATGAATTTGGGGAGGTTGGAAAAAATACCTTCCATGTAGGTAGTAGCCTGCGTGAGTAGCCATGGGAACAGGATAGCCAATACAGCCATCATTGCCGCCATTTTTGGGATGATTGCTAATGTTTGTTCCTGTATCTGCGTTACTGCCTGGAAGATAGAAACAAGTAAACCTACTACCAATGCTCCAATCAGCATGGGCGCAGCGAGAAGAGTTGCCATTCGCATGGCTTCAATCATAATTGAAACAACTAGGGCTTCTGTCATAAAAACTCACTTAGTTGTTTAAGAATTAAATTTCCATAAAACTTTTGACCATAGAACCAAGAATCAAGTGCCAGCCGTCTACAAGAACAAAAAGCATCAGTTTGAACGGTAAAGAAATCATCACTGGCGGCATCATCATCATACCCATTGCCATCAGAATTGAAGCAATAACCATGTCGATCACAAGAAATGGAACATATAGCAAAAAACCAATTTGAAATGCGGCTTTTAGTTCACTAATTACGAACGCAGGAATCATAACCCAAATTGGAATATCTTCGATGTTTTTTGGTCGTTCTATTTTAGCAATTCGAACAAAAAGAGCCAAATCTTTTTCACGTGTAAAATTTCCCATGAATCGTTTAATTGGTAAAGTGGCACGATCCATAAATTCTTCCTGGGAAATAGTTTCTTCCAGATACGGTGAAAGGGCAACTTCGTTGACTTCTTCCCAGACCGGCATCATCACAAACAAAGAAAGAAACAGTGCAAGGCCGACCACGATTTGATTTGATGGAGCCTGCGGAGTTCCAATAGCTTGTCTTAAAAATGACAACACAATCACAAATCTTGTGAATGAAGTTGTCATGATTAAAATAGCCGGTGCCATAGTTAGAATCGTCAGTAAAAAGACGATCTGCAATGTAGTTGCTACCTGTTGGGGTGAACTTGCAGTGTCAACGGAAATGTTGATGCCTGGAATTGGCGATTGTGCATAAAGCGGCATTCCTACACAAAAAACAGACAGCAACAGCAGGCTGCGAATTGAAAACTTTATACTTTTACATAAATAAAAAGATTTTCTGAAGCCTGAGCCCGACGTTGCAACTTGTTCCATGTTTTCAGTTAATTGAGTTTCGAATTGAAAATACAGCATGGACTCTATTTGATGGGTTTTAAGAATTTTAGACGTTCTGAAAGTTTGCTTGCAAAGTGCTGCATCACAGGATTCCCATGAGGCATAATTTTAGTTTTTGTCGGAATTTTTGAAAAATGAGTTTTGATTGTTGATTTTAATTCGTTCTTATGATTGTTTGACTCTTCCAGGCTATTGCGGTTTTCAACATTAGATTTAAGTAAAATGTCTTTTTCCAGGCCTTCTAATTCAATTGAAGTATCAAAGTTATCTTTACTATTCTTGTTATTTGGTACATTCGTTTTAGTTTGCTCAAAGGGTTGCTCCGGATCTATTTCAGAAGATTCACCTGTCTGATCAATATTAAAATCTTTAGCATTTTCATCAGTCTGAATCGAATGGATAATTTCCGGATCTGTTTCGTCGTGTAATTCTGCGATCAAATTGATGGATGCAGGTGTTACACCGCAGGCGAACTTTCTTTCATTCATTTCGAAAACTATAATTTTCTGCTTTGGTCCAACATGATGGCTTGAAACCTGACGAATGCGTACATTACCCTGCATTGAGGAAAATCGACTCCTGAAAAAACGTTTATATATAAAAGCTATCAAATAAATGAGAAATAAAACGAATAACAGAGACAAAACCAGTGTCAGCATTGTTGAACCCCAATCTTGTTCTGGTGAAGGAAGAAGACCATCTGCCAGAAATGAGGGTTGTTCATCTGTAGATTCTTTGGAAAAAGTAGAGGGGAAAGACTGGTCGTCTTTTACACGTTTTTCAATTTCTTTTGTCAGGACGTTTGTATTTGAAAGTGCGGGTGTGGCAGAAAAATTGTTGGGAAAACCAAGGATTATGTAGTTTCCGGAGTGGGTAATTTTTGGATGATCCAGTAGTGTCCGTGGAGACTGGAGTAAAATTTCCAGATGGACAAAATGTGTATCAGGAAATTCAACAGCACGAACTGCCTTGATTAAAGTATTGTCTTTTGCAGCAGTCAGCAGGGGGAGTGCAGGATCAATGTGTGTAGAACTAAATCGCAGGCTCATTGAACCTGATTCAAAATTTATTAGTGGTTCTCCAGAAAATTTACCATCGAACTCCAGGCGAACCTGTTCTGTACTTCCAATGGAAACAACCTCAATGTTTTTCAGAGTACGCACTTCTGATGCGGCAGCAACTAAAATCCAATTTGACAAAAGCGCCAGCGCAATTCCTGCTTTTAGCCAAGTTGGCTTTGCGAAACTCATGCTTTTTTTCCTCAGAGTGCTGCAAAGCGATTGTCCGGACTGATGATATCCGTGATCCGTACAGCAAATTTTTCGTTGACTACAATAACTTCCCCGCGTGCAACCAGCAAATCGTTGGCGCGGATATCCAAAGGTTGTCCTACAAGACTGTCCAATTCGATTATAGACTCTTCATCTAGTTCCAACAGGTCACTGATAAGCATTTGAACACGTCCAACTTCTACAACAATGGAAAGCTGTACATCAAACAGAAAATTGATGTCAATATCACCCGACGATTGAAGAGTCTTTGACGTGCTACCTTCACCATTTTCTTTTCCGGATTCATCTCCATTATCCCCTTCTTTTTGACCACCGCTGTCTGCAGATTTCGCTTCAGAGAGGATCTGGTCTCTGTTAGCTTTTAGTTCACTTTCTACATCTGACCAGTCCAGGTCATCCAGGTTTTCAAAAGATTCTTCTTCTGCCATTGATCAATAGTTAAAAATACTGGTTTAATTGTTTATGTTTCAGGCTAAAAGTTTAAAGGAAATTCTACAACCAAAAACATCATTTGATAAAACTTATATCAGATTTCAGGCTTATTTTACTTTTTGCAATCTTAATTTATGCTATTGTCGGTAAAATTCCAAAAATAGTATTCTTCGTATTGGAACAGAATCCTCCCAAACAGCCTTATTGGGAAACAACGAATTCAGGCGGATTTGCAAATCATTTTTTATGACCGCCCGTCTTTTAGTGTCATCAAACTGTTCAACTGTAATTGAATTGAGATGAGTGATTATAAGATCTTTTGCTATTGGAAGTCTTGTCAGCAACCATTCTTTTGCGGCAGAATTTTCAAAAGCCAACTGGATGCTGCTTTTAAGAAAATATTTGTCTCCTGGCATATTTACTACGAAAGTACCAAGATCCAAATATTGAGGATCTTCCAGTGGAGGAGGTCCTTCTCTAATTACCTTAATTTCCTCAACTTCCTCCTCTGCTGCATTCAAAGATGATACAAAGGAAAAAAGGGCTGTCAGCAACAGAAACAGGGCAATTCCTTTCTTCGCAACTTTGTCAGCCGACCGGAATGCTTTTCTATTGATGGAAATAACCTGTAAATTATCTTTCATCGAAGTTTCTTGCCTGTCATCAATTGGAGACACATCAGACATTCGATATTTTTTCAAAACCTGGATGAATCCAGACTTTTCAGTATCCGGATTAAGACTGTGATTAACGTGGATCACTGAATTACAAATTCCTCAAACAAAACCTTTCTTATTGGTTCAGGATCTTCCCATTCCGGCTTGCTGGGAAAAATCTGACTTATGGCACTGATTAACCGTTGCCGCAGAGCCTCTCTGGCATCTGATTGTTTGACATCTTCTATTGACAATTCCTGCAGTTCGGCCAGTACAATGTCTTTAACCTCAACCAGGCGTACTGTCAGATAAGCGGCTGCACCAGGTTCACTGAGCATCAGCTGGATAGAGGCTTTTAAAAAACGACGGCCGTCTTTGAGATTCACCACAAAACTTTCAAGAGGAAGAAAAATAGGTTCGGCAAGAGGCTCCGCCACGTCTGTCACCGGCAGTTCTTCTTCCGGTAACTGTTCTTCTTCATCTCCAGACATCAGCAAAAAAACTACGATGCCAATGATCAGTAAAAGCACTACAGCAACGATTATAATGATCTTCTTCTTTTTTCCGCCGCCACTGCTTTCACCTCCTCCTCCTCCTCCTTCTTCTGCCATAGCAATTCCTATTTAATCTTATAAAATTAATAATTTGTGAAAGAAGACCAAACTATAAAATAATTTGATTTGAACTTTCTCTTTCAACCCATTGATTGAAATGTACCAACTGCTGAATCCAGAATCAAGTCCTGTTATTCTGTAAAATTAGCAGCATTTTATCCTGATGTAGCCCATGCTCGTGGTGAGCCCTGAAAATATAGTTCCGGGTATCTTTTGCGGGCTACACTTAACATTGCCAGAAATTTTGGTACATATTCGTGTGTCTCTTTGCGCAACTCAAGCTCCCAGAAATTTCTAGTACCTTGAGATTTTATTTGTCGTGACATATAACCTGGTCCTCCGTTGTAACCAGCCAATGCCAACTCCCAGTTGTTGTCAAACATTTCACCCAATTTTTTCAAATAACGTGCCGCTGAATGTGTAGATTTTCGCCAATTAAGCCGGTCATCGGATAACCAGCTTACGCGCAGGCCATAATCTTTTGCGGTTGATTTTGTGAATTGCCACATGCCTCGTGCACTTCCGGAATCAGCTCTTGTGTCAAAACACGATTCCAGTATTGGCAAATGTGCAAGTTCCGGAGGCAGTTTATATTTATAAAAAACCCGATGAATGTAGTGAAGATATCTGCTGTTTGTTGCTCTATCCAAACAGGTTTTGACATGTTTATTATTGCTGTAAACTTGAACGTATTTTTTAATACGCGGGTTGGATTGTTTCCAGATACGGGTATTGCCGAATTGTCTGTTACCAGGGGGGCCTACAGTTTTTGTACTGCAACCCACAAGAATGATTGCGAAAACGATCAGCAGCCAATGGTACTTATTTATTTTTGGTATTATGAAATTCTGGTTCAATAATAACTGTGAGTGACCATTGTTTCGCAAGAGAATATATCGCCGACAGTAAGACATGACAATTTTTTAAGTGCCTGATTTTGCAACTTTTTATTGTAATATGCACCAAAAACGGCAGAGCCGCTACCTGAGACCAATGCACCAAATGCACCATTTTCGAGCAATAAAGTTTTAAGTTCAGACAAGACCGGATATTGTACGAGTAAAGATGTTTCAAACTGATTCTGAAAGTAACTTTTCAAATCATCAATTGAGCATACATTTGGTAAGTTAGTTTGTTTTTTCGGCAGGCATTTTTTGTATGCTTCCTTAGTTGAAATTGAAAGAGGTGGTTTTATAATGATGAGAAAGAGTTTTGGAAATTCAAGCAGTGGTTTTATCTTTTCATCACGCCCCTTTATTTCGCAGGGCGATGGTTTAAGAAAAAAAGGCACATCTGAACCAAGTTCTGACGCAATTGCAAGAATAGTTTCCGGAGACAGTAGCCCTTCAGTTTCTGAAGATCTCCGGTATAAATGATTCAAAGCCTGTATAGTTCCAGCCGCATTTCCACTTCCGCCGCCAAGTCCCGCACCGGAAGGTATATGTTTTTCCAGGATTACATTTAGATTTACAGTTTCCCCGCTTTCCAGTTCAAAAATACGTACGGCTCGAACTACCAAATTTTCTTCCGGAGGCTCAGAAAACTCTGCTCCACTCACCTTAAAATTCAGTCCTTGTCCATCATTATGGGTGAAGGTCAATGTGTCAAATAAACTAACTGGAACCATGTGCATATACAATTCATGGAAACCGTCTTCACGTTTACTTAAAATATAAAGCAGCGGATTTATTTTTGCGGGAGTCAGGATTTTCATTTAATCAATTCCGCAAGCCCAAGTCAGCCACTGGAAGTCTTCCGTATTATCCAGCATAGGTGATATTTCACTAAAAACACGACCATGATAATCATACAGCCAGTTTAGTTCTTCTGCTGAAAGCAAATTTTTATCAATCAGTGTGCGGTCAAATGGGATCAGTGTCAGTTCTTCAAAACAGAGCCAGCCCTTTCCACCTGGATGCTGAGGAAACTTATCTGCTTTTTTTACTAGGTAAAGATTCTCAAGACGAATTCCACCCCAGTTGTTTTCGTAATATCCGGGTTCGTTGGAGATCACCATTCCTGCTTGCAGAGCCACATCGTGTGCAACTGGTGAGATACGTTGCGGTCCTTCATGTACGTTCAGGAATGCACCGACGCCATGTCCTGTTCCGTGTCCATAATCCAATCCTGCATTCCAGAGACCTGAACGGGTAATGGAATCCAGTGAAGCTCCGTTTGTTCCCTCTGGAAAAATTTGACGGGCAAGTCTGATGTGAGCCTGCAGCACCAATGTGTAAATCCTTTTTTGCTTCTCATCCGGCTTTCCAAGAATTACAGTTCGAGTTGCATCTGTGGTTCCGCCGGCACATTGAATTCCGGAATCTACTAGCAGCAAATCTCCACTTCGCATTGGGTTTTCTGAGTCCGGATTTCCGTAATGAACAATAGCACCATTCGGTCCTGAACCGGCGATTGTGCTGAAACTGAGGTCGGAAAATTCATCTGCCTTTGCATATTCTTCATAAAGCCAGTTTGCGTATACTTTTTCCGTTACCGGCAGCCCTGCCTGAAACGCACATTGCAAACGCTGTAAACTTCTGACAACTCCTGCACCGGCCTGTTTATGAGCATATTTTGTGGCAGTTATTTCAGTTGAGTTTTTAAGTGCTTTTGACAAAACAATGGGACTTTCTTTTTCGAAAACCTGGTCCTCAGAAAATGCTAAGCGAGAACCCATCGTGATCGTTGAGGGATCAATCCAGACTTTGATTGTTTTCTGCAGGGCAAGATCTGCTAAAAAACTCACGTAATCTTCATAAGGCCGGAACTCCCAGTCTGGACGGTGCAGGTTTAAATTTGCTTCCGGATGATGACAAAAGCAAATTGCACGGTCCGCAAAAATTGCTGCATAAGCTTCAAAAACCGGATTGAATTCAATATCGCTCCCACGCATATTCGTGAGCCAGGCGATTTCATCGAGCATTGTGAGCAGTAAGACATCCGGTTTTGATTCATCAGATTTTCCGGATTCACTCAATTCTTTCCGGATCTCCTGCAACTTCTTTTTACTGTCTTTTCCGGTATATTGCAAAGCCAGTGGATAAATCTCTTTTTTGGGAGGATTTGGACGATTTATCCATACTGTGTCCACCAAATTGGGAGTTGCTGGAACCAAAGTGTGTCCGGATTTGCCAAGGGCTTTATCATAGCGCCGCCATACTTTTGAACTCATCACAAATGGATCTGCACCAACTTTTAATATTTTTTGTGTTTGAGCTGCAATCCATTTCTGCGGTTCAAGTACCCCTTCATTTCCAAGTTTTTGAATATCAAAATTTTCTGAACATGTTTGCTCAGCCTGCAAATGATAGCGGGAATCGACAAAAAGCTGAGGACGTCCTTCAATACAAAAAACAACTGTTCCGGCAGAGCCGGAAAATCCCGAAGAACTTTCAGTGACTGTTGAAGCTTTCAAACGCCAATTTTGGACGGGCAGGTATTCGTTTAGATGTTCATCGGACGAAACTACGATCAGCAAGTCTAGTTCATTCCGGATCATTTCTTTACAGAGTTTTTCTATCATTTTCGAATTATATGGTCAGGATTGTTTTGAATATGTATTAATCAATAATTTCATCACAATTTATCTGCCGTTGACAAGTTAAATACCTGCAAAATTATTTTCTTTTCCCGCTGAAATGACACGGTTTTGGACTTTTTACGACTGCAACATTTTTAGTCTTAGGAGATGAATAACAGAAGTTGGAATGTTTTTTTACAGGAAGGCAGGACGCCGGCATAAACACGGCGCAAAGCAGGAAGAGTAATGAAAAACTCAGGACACGTTTGGTCCAGCCTGAACAATTTCCTGGCTGGAACCTTCCTCAAATTGTTTAAAATTTTCCTTGAACATATTTGCCAATTTGAGGGCCGCTTGATCGTAAGCGTTTGCATCAGACCAGGTTCTTCTGGGCTGCATGATTTCATCCGGAACATTCGGACATTCAGTTGGAACTTCAAATCCGAATAATTCATTATTTACAGAAGGTGTGTTTTTCAATGATCCGTCTAAAATAGCATCAACGATCGAACGGGTGTATTTGAGTGACATACGTTCACCTTCTCCGTAACCTCCTCCACTCCACCCGGTATTTACCAGCCAGACTGAAGTTCCATTTTTTTCAATACGTTCTGCCAAAAGTTTTGCGTACTTACTTGGATGCCATACCATGAAGGCAGCACCAAAACAGGCGGAGAACGTTGCTTCTGGTTCTGTGACTCCCATTTCAGTACCAGCGACTTTTGCGGTATAACCACTGATGAAGTGGTACATAGCCTGTGAAGAACTGAGTTTGCTGACCGGTGGCAATACACCAAAAGCATCACAAGTAAGGAAAATTATATTCTGCGGATGCCCACCTACACAAGGAATTTTTGCGTTCAAAATAAAGTCGATCGGATAAGAGGCACGTGTATTTTCAGTGTGAGAGGTTCCATCGTAATCGACAATGTGGGTTTCTTCGTCATAATCCACATTTTCCAGCACAGTACCAAAACGGATTGCTCTGAAAATGTCCGGCTCTTTTTCTTCAGAAAGATTGATGCACTTTGCGTAGCATCCTCCTTCTATATTGAAAATTCCATCGTCGGTCCAGCAGTGCTCATCATCCCCAATAAGTTGCCGTTTCGGATCTGCAGAAAGGGTCGTTTTTCCTGTTCCGGACAGACCGAAAAAGACAGCTACATCTCCGGATTTTCCCACATTTGCGGAACTATGCATTGACAGAACACCTTGTTTTGGCATGATGTAATTCATGATTGTGAAAACGCCCTTCTTCATTTCTCCGGCATATTCTGTACCAAGTATTACAAATTCCTTGCGATCAAAACTCAATTCAACACTGGTACGCGACGTCATGTGTTTGGTGAGTGGATTTGCCGGGAAACGTCCGGCATTGAAAATCACATAATCCGGATCACCGTAATCGGCTAACTCTTCCGTACTGGGACGGATCAGCATATTGTGCATGAACAAAGCATGATAAGGCCGAGTTGCGACAATTCTGATTTTAAGACGGTATTTTGGGTCCCAGCCTGCAAAGCCGTCAACCACATAAACCCTTTCACAGGTGTTTAAATAATCGACAGCTCTACCTCGTGCAATCATAAATGTTTCTTCGTCCATGCCCATGTTGATATCTCCCCACCATACATCCTCCATAATATCAGGATACTCAACGATTCTTTTATCTTTCGGGCTTCTTCCTGTTTTTTCATATGAAGAGACAATTAAGGCTCCGGCAGATGAAATAGTGGCATCAGCTTCGTATGTCAAAGCCTCTTCATATAAGACTGAAGGGGAAGCATTGCGAATGATCGTACGTGGATGAATATTATATTCTTCCAAAGAAAATGAAGTTTCACTCATAGTCAGTTTTTTGTGGTGGTTAAACAGTACATCTCAGGTTTAATTTTGTCAAAGCAGCCTGAACCGAGGTGTCTTTCTAACAAAGACAGGATTATATTAAAGTTCTTTTACAGGGATACTTGCAAGTCTTAACTGAAACATTAGTAAATCAGATCGTAATCCGGTGTATGTATAGTTCTAGAAAAGTGAGCAATAGGATTCTATATGGAATCCCAATTCGAAACAAGCAAAAGAAGTAAAATAATAAAATATTTTTCCAGATGATTTACAAGTGCAATCATGTACAATTTTGAGGCACTGATTGTGGGGCTGAGAGCTGAATGAGAGCTGCGATCACAGGTTTCCAGCTGACTTTTTTCCTGGGAAAAAGATTGGTATGTACAGGTTGGAAACGACTGGTAGAGGAAGGAGTCGAATTTGAAACTCTGATATTTCGTAAAGGAATGAAAATTTACCTTAAGTGATTCCTAGTCTGTGATCAAATTCTTACTTAGCCATTTAGACAATGCTGCAGAAATCTCTCGCAAATCAGGATCATCGGGCAGGTCATAATCGTCGATGGTTGAAATTGCCCGCTTTAATTTTTTTGATGCAACAAGCACAGACATAAGACCGGAAATTTTTAATGCTTTTCGTTGTTCGTCCGGAGTTCGGTTGGCAATATCCTCGTCCAGGAGGTCTATAGCCTTTTCATAATCCTGCTGTTCGTTGGTGGCAGAAACCTGGTTCAACAAATCTGCATATGGTGGAATCTTTGCTGCAACAAGGTTTTCTTCTTGTGTTAGTCTTATCGCCAGCGTCAAGGCCAGAGATTCCTCATTTACTCTCGCTTCAGGAGTTTTAATTTGCTTTGATATTTGTGCTGCCATTGTAGAAATCTGGTCATCCGGAGTTTTGATTTCCTTTGAGATTCTTGTAGCCATTGCAGCAATTTGCTCATCCGGAGTTTTGATTTCCTTTGAGATTCTTGTGGCCATTGCTTCAATTTGCTCATCCGGCGTTTTTATCTGCTTGGAGATACGCTCCGCCATGTTTTTAACAGTTCCTCCATCAAAAGTAATTTCCTTTGAGATTCTTGTAGCCATAGCTGCAATTTGCTCATCCGGAGTTTTGATTTCCTTTGAGATTCTTGTGGCCATAGCTGCAATTTGCTCATCCGGAGTTTTGATTTCCTTTGAGATTCTTGTAGCCATAGCTGCAATTTGCTCATCAGGTGTTTTGATCTGCTTAGAGATACGTTCCGCCATGTTTTTAACAGTTCCTCCATCAAAAGTAATTTCCTTTGAAATTCTTGACGCCATATCTCTAATCTGATCATCCGGCGTT
>JGI12207J13218_1000135_pt1 | contig 12420 bp, 13 predicted proteins | sample DeeseametaMP0372_FD_13218 | JGI IMG/M metagenome (IMG submission 13218) | reverse complement strand
GTGTAAAGCATGGGCCAATCCATCCAGTTTGGAGAAAAAGTTGTTCCAAGAGAATAGCCGCAGGCATTCATTCTAGATTTTTTATATCCCAAACGGTCAAAAACATCGGCATGTACATCAAATACTTCACCAACTTTATTTCCAGGTTTTAATTTATTTTCACAGCTTTTTAAAGCTTCCACGCAAGCCGCATACATTTTTTTTTGCTTGTCGTTTACTTTTCCAATCGGTATCGTTCTGAACAAGGCAGAGTGGTAGTGTTTATAAGTTCCTGCCCATTCTAAAGAAAGTTGATCAATCTCATCTAATTTTCGTTTTTCACTTTGATAGCGACAAAGTAGAGCGTTCTTTCCCGATCCAATGATAAACTCGTTAGCAGGGTAATCTCCTCCACCCTTAAAAATAACACCTTGCATTTCAGCCAATATTTTTGCCTCATCTTGCCCAGCGTGTGCATATTTCCATACTGCTTCCATAGCATTGTCTGCAAGTTCCGCTGCCTTTTTTACATAAACTATTTCAGTGGGAGATTTAGTAATTCTTAAATAAGAAATTAATTCAGATTTATCATGAAGGGATGCAAAGTTTTCTAATGAATTATTTAATCGAATGGCATTCCTTCCAGTTAAACCATATGCTTCATACTCAACCCCCAGATTAGATTTCTCTAATCCTAATTCTGATAAAATATTCTTTAATTCATCAGCAGGATTAGCATTATCTTTATCCATCCAAATCCGAATATCCTTAATAATGGAAGTATTTTGAGCCTGTCTTAAATCTGGTGCCCTAGTTAATAAGATTAAATCTCCTTTAGAAGTTAAAATTAAAGATTGAAAATATACATAACCAAATGTGTCGTATCCCGTTAGCCAATACATAGACTCTTGTCTGAACATTAATAAACCATCCAGATTTTCTTTCTTTAGTTTAGCAATAACTTTAGATTTTCTTTCTAAGAATTCTTCTTTTGTAAAATGAATAGCCATTAATTTTATTTAATTGGTTTATTTTTACCCCTCATGAAAACTAAAACTAAGCATCCATTTTTGGTATAAGAAGAATGGGCTGAACCAGGTTCAAAAGTTACAAAATCTCCTTTTTTAAGAACTTTATTATCAGGATCAATTAACTCTCCATCTAGCATTAGAAACTCTTCATAATTTGTATGTTCATGAGATAAGCTCTTAGCTCCAGGGTCCATTTTTAATACGTAAGTACCTTGTCCGGTTTCTTTATTGTAAGTAATCTTGTGCCAACTCATTCCAGGAACTACCGAACCATAATTATCAAATGGTTCAAATTTTACATTAAAAGGGTTTGTTATTTTTCTTTTATTCACTCGACAAACTGTTTTAGGTTGGGTTCTAAATAATTAGGTCCTTTCATAACTTTACCTTTTTCATTATGAATAGGTTTTCCATCCTTACCTAATTTACTCATGTTTGCTCTTTGAACTTCTTTAAAACATTTATCTAAATTAATCCCGTAGGCATAACCAGCGCCATAAGTTACATATAAAATATCAGTTAAGGCATCCGCAATTTCTTTTAAATTTTTTGTTTTCATTGCATGTTCTAACTCATTTAATTCCTCTTTTATCAGATCAAATCGAAGTAGCATGGTTTTGTCGTTTGGAAATTGAGGTTTAGTTCTAACTATTTGACCGAAAGCTTCCATAAATGTTTTTACGTCTTCAAAATTGCTCATATTTAAATCCTCCTTTATTTAGCAGTCCAACCACCATCCACTAATATGGATGTTCCAGTGATCATAGAAGAGGCATCTGAAGCAAGAAAAGCAACAGCGGTTGCAACATCACTGACTTTAGCGATACGACCGAGTGGAATATTATTAATTATTTCTCTTTTAAATTTTTTGTTATTGAAAAACTTTTTAGTCATTGGTGTATATTTTTTGCTAAATCAACAGCCATTCCTTTTGTTAAACCTTCTAAGCCAAATTTTGTCATATTGTAAACACTTCTGATGGCTGCACCAACATGACCTAATTGAGAAGATACATTGATAATTGAACCGCCAATTTTTTTTCTATTTTTTGTTTCTAGCATTTTTAAAGTGCATAATTGGGCTAAATGAAACGTTGCTATTGTATTCAGATTTACCATGTATTCCATATTTTTTTTCTGAACCTTTGTAAAATGTTCAGGAATATTAGTTCCTGCGTTATTAACCAAAATATCGATTTTTTTTTGTTTACGTATAATATTTTTTACTTGAATGTAATTTGTTACATCACAAGCAAAAGTGCTACATTTTGATTTCAATTTTTTTATTAGTTTGGAAACGTTATCCAAATCTTTCTGTGTTCTGCTGATAATTATTAAATCAGCACCCGCTTCCGCTAATGCAATTGCGCAGGCTTTGCCAATACCTTTTCCCGCTCCGGTCACTAGAGCAATTTTATTTTTTAAATTAATATTTTTAAGATACATGTTTATAAAAATATTCTTATATCACTATAAATTAAATCTACGCAATTTATTCAAATTTAAAATTCAAAATGGATTTTTTTAATACTCAAGAATAATTTTCTCTTTTTCGAATTTGTGAATAATTAGATTTTCACCATCACCTTTTCTATCAATAACAAGAAAGTTTGTATTTTCCGTTGAAATTAAAGGAAAATGCCATATACCCGGCTTATAATTTATTCCTGTTCTTGGAGGAATAATAAATGATTCAATTTTATTAATATCTGGTTTTTCGCCTGGAGGAGCTACAAAACTTAAAAAAGTAGTTTCTTTCATAGGAATAAATGCTTGACTACCCAAAGGATGCTTTTCCATCATATCAATTTTCATCGGGAACGATCTTTTTAAGGCTGAAAAAATACTCACTATAGTTCCCCCTTTCTCTTTTGTAGTATTGATATTTGCTAAATTATCAAAACGTTTTGCGTAACCAGCATTTATATCAGTTGGCTTTATATCATTAGATGAAATTACGTCTCCAAATGCAGAAAAATTTGTTTTAGTTATTTTTATTGGTTTAATAACTAATTCCATTATTCAACTCTACCGAAAACTCTAATTCTTGAAATTCCACCGTCAGGGAAAATATTAATTTTTATATAATTTACTTTTTTATTTTTCATTAGTTTATTTTGAAAATTATGCTTTTTGTGTGCATGAAGCTTTACTTTATTTAACAGCAATTTCCATTTTTTCGATTTATTAACAATAGATTTAGCAGAAATTTTTCCATTTAAATATGCTGCTTGCAGAGAACACATATCTGGGTAATTTCCTTTAAAATGATGAGTGTCAATTTGAATTTTTTTAATTTTACCTGCGGCAGCACATTTAAGAATAAGCCAGTCTAAATTTTTTCCTCTACTTCTTCTTGTCTCCCATCCATCTCCCATATTTTTACCTGATCCTGGTGCTAAAATATTTTCAGCTTTTCCAAAATGTTCATTGTTATATGCAATAACCGAAGCTCCATTTAATACAGAAGCAAGATTAATTATTTTTTTTTTATTTATTTTTTTAATTTCCATAGATCCATAAATTCTCAGTCTCGCAACACCACCATCAGGATAAATATTTAATTTAATGTGAGTAAAAACCGATTTATTTTTTATATTAAAAAAGTGATGGCTGTTTGCTTTAGTAGATTTTTTTTTTAATATTTTAGTCCATTTTGAATTTTTACTTGGAAGATTCTTTTTACTAAAACAAGCTTCTATGGAAACTTTTGTTGGTTGGTTGCCGGAAAAATAAGATGTATCTATATCAACCTTAGAAATTCTTCCAGCCTTTCCTAATTTTAAAATAAGATAATCATGACCTTTACTTCTTTTTCTTCTAGTTTCCCAACCATCCATCCATTTGCCGTGTTTATCAAAAACTCCTTCTTTGAATATAGGCGGCATTGGATTAATGATTCTACTTGCCGAAGCAAAGAATTCATCCGTCTTAAATACGACTTTAGAACCCAATCTAGATTGAGCTAAATCAATTAATCCATTTGAAAAAATACATTTATTTTTACTCATAAAAAAATTATATGTTTGAATAATTTTTTATCCAGTGCTTAGCAATATCAATTCTTTTACAAATCCATACCTCTTTATGTTTTAAAACATAATCTAGAAATCTTTTTATAGATTGAATTCTTCCTGGTCTTCCAATTAATCTACAATGTAATCCTACTGACATCATTTTGGGAAACGAATTTCCTTCATTATACAAAGCATCAAAACTATCCTTAAGATACGTATAAAATTGATCTCCACTATTAAAACCTTGATTAGTAGCAAATCTCATATCGTTATTATCGAGTGTGTAAGGAATGATTAATTGTTTTTTTTTACCTCGGGTTTCCCAATAAGGAAAATCATCACTATACGAATCGCTATCATAAAGAAATCCCCCTTCTTCTATTACCAAGTCACGAGTATTGGGGCTACAACGTCCGGTATACCAACCCAAAGGCCTTTGTCCAAAAATCTTTTTGATCGATTGTATAGCTAATTGCATGTGCTTTTTTTCTGTAGCCTTAGGAACATTTTGGTAGTCAATCCATCTCCAACCATGAGATGCAACTTCATAGTCTGATTGTTTAATTGCTTCACATACATCATTATTTTTTTTCAAAGCCATACCTACTCCAAAAATAGTTAATGGAATTTTCTTTTCTTGAAATAATTCGTGAATTCTCCAAAAACCTCTTCTGGAACCATATTCATAAAAAGACTCCATATTGATATGTCTTCCCTTAATAGGTCGAGCTCCTATGATTTCTGATAAAAATACTTCTGAGAATTTATCTCCATGTAATACACAATTTTCAGATCCTTCTTCATAGTTTAAAACTATTTGAAGAGCTAATTTTGCGTTATTTGGCCATTTTATCTTAGGAATTTTTACTCCATAACCTATCATATTTCTTGGATAATTCTTTTTCATAAAATAAAATATTTATATACTAAATAAAAAATACAAACTTTAAAATTAATTTTTATTTTTCTAGAGCAACAACAGCAGCTGCAATAGAAGCAAGCCTTGNTTCAGCTTCGTCTGATCGGCTTGTGATTACGACAGGTGNTTTACCACCTAGAACAACTCCNGCGGCGCACGCTCCCATAAAATANATCATCATTTTAACGAGNGCATTTCCAGCCTCAACATTAGGAACAAGTAAAATATCCGTATTTCCAGCAACCTCATTTTTAATTTTTTTTATGGATGCAGATTTTTTTGAAACCGAATTATCAAAGGCTAGTGGACCAAAAACATCTGCATTGATGTTTTCTTCTTTTGCTTTTTTAGTAATTAAATCAGCTTCAATTGAACTAGGTACACTTTCTAATACTTCTTCAGTCGCAGATAATACAGAAACTTTTGGTCTAGAAATTCCAATTTTATTTGCAAAATCTACTGCATTTCTAAGAATATGCATTTTAACTTCTAATTTGGGTAATACATTTACAACACCATCAGTAATAATAAAGGGTTTATCATCAACACCTAAAGTCATATGCCATACATGACTCAATCTTTTTTTTCCAATTAAATTTAAATCTCTTTTTAAAACAGCTTTTATCAAAACATCAGTATGGATATGCCCCTTAACTATAATTTTAACTTTTCTTTCGCTTGCTAGTTTTGCAGCAATGGGTGCGGTACTATTTTCATCTTTTTCATCAATAATTTTATATTTTGATATATTCCAACTTAGTTTTTCTGCATGTTTTCTTATTACGCCTTCATTTCCAATAAATATTGGATTGATCAAATTATGTTGAACTGCTTTATGAACAGATTCCATTGGAAATATTTCACCAGCATTAACAATAGCCGCATCAACAATGCCTGTTTTTTTTGCAACATTGATTAAATTATTAGGACAGACAATTTTTTTATTTGATAGCATTAAGTTTATTTATTAAATGCCCATTCGTAAGCAGAAAGGGAAACAGCACCACCAGTGTGTATAAAAAGCACATTATCATTTTTTGTGAATTTTTTATTTTTGATTAATCCAATTAAACCTGCAAAACCTTTACCTGAATAAACTGGGTCTAATAGTATTGCTTCTTTTTTTGCTAAAAGCTTTGTGGCTTCTATCATGTCATCAGAAGGTTCTCCGTAACCCGGTCCAATATATTCATCGTATACAACAACTTCTGATTTATCTAAAATACTGCACTGAAGTTTTTCGCAAACTTGTTTTGCTTCCGTATAAACTTTATTTTCTTGGGTTGCTTTGTCATATCTAATACAGATTCCAGATACAGGAATACTGCAATTAAAATATTTTCTACCAGCTAATAAACCTGCTTGTGTTCCTGAACTTCCTGTTGCATGCACAATTTGTGAAAAATTATATTTATGATTTTCTTTTATTATTTCATTTAAACACTCTACATATCCTANNGAACCAATTGAATTTGCTCCACCTCCCGGTATAAAATAAACATTCGTACCTTGTGATTTTAAATCTTCTATTACTTTTTCGGAGTATTCTAAAAAATTTTCATTTTTAGGACATATCTTTATATCTGCTCCAAATAGTTTATCTAAAAAAACATTTCCGGAATTCATATAAGCTTCTGGCGGATCTTTAACTCTTTGTTCTAGAATAATAAGGCATTTTAAACCCATTAATGTGCAAGCGGCTGCTGTTTGTCTTGCATGATTAGATTGTACAGCACCAACAGTCACAACTAATTCAGCTTTATTTTTTATGGCGTCTGGTATTAAAAATTCTAATTTTCTAGTTTTATTTCCGCCAGTTGCTAAACCTGTACAGTCATCTCTTTTTATAAAAATATTTGGGCCTCCTAAATATTTAGTTATATTTTTAAGATGTTCTATAGGTGTTGGAAAATGTCCTAATTTAATTCTTTCAAATTTTTCTAACATGCCTATTTATTTATGTTATTAAGTAAAATATGCAAGACATATATATTGGTGATGAAGGCAAAGGATTTCCTCTAGTTTTAGTTCATGGTTTTTTAGGCTCATCAAGAATGTGGGAATCACAAATTGATTTTTTTAAAGATTATTTTAGAGTAATAACACCAGATCTCCCAGGCTATGGTAAAAGTAATCAAGTAAAATCACACAATAGCATTCAATCAATAGCTAATTTATTATTAAACTGTCTCGAAGAGAAAAAAATTGATAAATTTTATTTATTAGGTCATTCAATGGGCGGTATGATTGTTCAAGAAATGGCAAAAAAAGGTGGAGATAAAATTTCAAAGCTAGTTTGTTATAGCACCGGTCCCAGAGGAGAAATGCCTGGACGATTTGAAACAGTAGATCAATCTAGAGAAAATTTTAAAAAAAAGGGTTTAGAAATAACAGCAAAAAACATTGCAAAGACTTGGTTTATAAAAGGAGAAGATGCAAAATATTTTGATATTTGTATTAATGCAGGAAAACAAACTTCTATGGAGNCAGCTGATAATTCACTAGTTGCTATTAAAAATTGGAATGGTGTTGATACTTTAAAAAATATTAAAAATGAAACATTAATTGTATGGGGTGATCAGGACAAATCTTACAATTTAGAACAAATCCAAACTTTAGAAAATAATATTGAAAATAGTAAATTAATAATATTTAAAAATTGTGCTCATAATGTTCATTTGGAACAACCTGATCAATTTAATCATGCTATTAAGAATTTTTTATTATAAATTTATTTGTATCTATTTTTTTTGTTAGTTTTAAGAACTTATTTTTAGTATAAAAAGCTAATGAGTAAAATTATATCAGAAATTTCTAAAACCGGTTGGAGATTTAATAATAGTTATGCTCGCCTGCCGGAAATGATGTTTTCACGACTTAATCCAGTGCCATCAAAAGCTCCAAAATTAATTATTCTTAACGAGACTTTATCCGAGGAACTTGGTTTAAATTTTTGCGATGTTAAAGATGATCATTTGGCTTTAATGTTTGCAGGAAATTTATTACCACAAGGATCAGAATGTATTGCCCAGGCTTATGCAGGACATCAATTTGGCCATTTTACAATACTTGGTGACGGAAGAGCTATTATGATTGGAGAACATGTTGCCAAAAATAATAAAAAATTTGATATTCAATTTAAAGGCTCTGGTCAAACTCCTTATTCAAGAGATGCGGACGGAAGAGCAGCACTAGGACCAATGTTACGTGAATACATTGTTAGCGAAGCTATTCATTCATTAGGTATTCCAACAACACGTAGTTTAGCTGTAGTTACGACAGGAGAAAGTATAATTCGTGAAACCTTTTTGCCAGGAGCAATACTTACCCGTGTTGCATCAAGTCATATACGTGTAGGTACATTTCAGTATGCAGCTATTAAAGGCGATATAAATAGTTTAAAAACTTTAGTTAATTATGCAATTGACCGTCATTATCCTAATTTAAAAAATCTAAATAATCCAACGCTTGGATTATTAAATACTGTTATGGAAAAACAAATTGAACTGGTAACACATTGGATGAGAGTTGGTTTTATACATGGAGTGATGAACACGGATAATATGGCAATCTCAGGAGAAACAATTGACTATGGACCTTGTGCTTTTATGGATACTTACAATCCAGAAACAGTATTTAGTTCAATTGATCATAATGGTCGCTATGCTTATTTTAATCAACCTGGTATTACAAAATGGAATTTAACAAGATTTGCAGAGTCATTGATATTATTAATTGATGAAAACAAAGATAGGGCAATTGATATTTTAAAAGAAAATATCAATAAGTTTGGTGAAATTTATAAAAAGCATTGGCTGAACATGATGCGCAAAAAATTAGGATTAATTGGAGAAAAAACTGAAGATGAAAATTTAATTAACGAACTACTATCATGGATGAATTCCAACAATGCGGACTACACAAATACTTTTTGTTCATTAGCTAAAAAAAACATTTTATCGTTTAAAATGTTTCAAAATAATAAATTTACTGATTGGTATCAGAGATGGAAAAATCGTTTAAAAATGAATAACAAAACTATGGAGTTTTCTTTAAGTTTGATGCACGAAAATAACCCCTATGTTATTCCTCGAAATCATAAAGTTGAAGAAGCTCTAGATGCAGCTTCAAATCATAATAATTTAGAACCATTTAAAAAATTATTAAAGAATTTGAAAAAACCTTACGACAATCATTCAGAAATGAAAGATTATCAATCCCCACCTTTGCCATGTAACAAAATATATAAAACGTATTGTGGCACTTAAATAAATGGTTACTGATTAGTTTAACGTAATGTTCGAGCGAATGCTCTAATATCATCAATTAATAGCTTCGGTTGTTCTAATGCAGCAAAGTGACCACCTTTTGGCATCTTAGTCCAACGCTTAATATTGTACATTCGTTCAGCATATGATCGAGGTGGCCATGATAACATTTCAGCCGGAAATAGTGCTGCTGCAGTAGGTATCTTAATGCGATGAAAATCTTTTGGAAGAAAACGGCCTCCTTCTTCACGTCTACCGTAATAAATCCATGAGGCAGAATTAAAAGTTTTCGTTATTATATAAACCATAATATTCGCTAACAAAGTATCCTTTGAATAAACACTTTCGATATCATTGTTTTTAATATCTGACCAAAAATAAAATTTTTCTATTATCCAAGCAGCAATTCCTACTGGACTATCCATCATTCCATAGCTCAAAGTTTGAGGTTTAGTTGCTTGTTGTGTTCTATAACCATCTTGCATCAATTGATCTTTTTCAAAATTAGTTTCCCAATCTTTTTCTTCTTTAGTTTGCGGGCCATCAGGATGACGCATAGTAAAAATATTTAAATGAATTGCGTTACATGTCTTTGGATGATCATAACCAAGCCAAGTAGTAATAGCTCCACCCCAATCACCGCCTTGTGCTAAATAATTTTTATAACCAAGTTTTTTAGTCATTAAATTATTAAAGATATCTGCCATTTTTCTTGGACCAATAGGACGTGATGGACGACCTGAAAATCCAAATCCTGGTAAGGAAGGGGCAATTACATCAAAAGCATCTTCCTCTTTACCATCAAAACGTTCAGGGTGAGCAAGTTTTTCGATTATATGAAGAAATTCAACTATAGTTCCAGGCCATCCATGAATGATAATCAAAGGCATAGGCTTAGATCCACTTCCTTTTTCGTGAATAAAATGAATATCAATATCATCAACTTCAGTAGTAAAATTGGAATATTTATTTATCTCTGCTTCGTGTTTTCGCCAGTTAAATTCATTTACCCAATACTTGGAAATTTCTTTCATGTAATCAAGATTAGTTCCGTATTCCCAACCACCATCATTAGGCATTTCATGCCAAGGATATTTTTTTACCTTGTCATAGGTGTCTTTAATAATTTGATCTGAGATATTTACTTTAAATGGTTTAACCATTATTTTTAAGAATGACTGATCCAGATTGTTTTAGTTTGAAGGTATTGATTTAACGCCTCCGTTCCTTGATCTCTACTCAATGACCCAGATTGCTTATAACCGCCAAAAGGAGTTTTGATATCACCTTCTGAAAATGTATTAATAGAAATAGTTCCACATGGCAGGTTTTTAGCTATGTGAAACGCTTTATTAATATCTTGAGTAAATACGCTTGCATGTAAACCATATTTAGAATTTTTAGCTATTTTTAGAGCTTCTTCTGTATTGTTTACTGTAAGAACTCCAAGAACAGGACCAAAAATTTCATCTTGAGCAATTGTCATATTTTCTTTTACGTTATCAAAAAGAGTTGGTTTAGCAAAAAAACCTTTTTGACTACTATCTGAAACTCCCCCATGTAACATTGAGGCCCCTTCATCAATACCTTTTTGAATATAGCCATCAACCTTAGCTAAATGTGTTCTAGATATCATAGATCCCATATTAGTTTCCGTATTCAATGGATCACCAACTTTAATTTTTTTTATTTTTTTTAAAACTTTATCTAAAAACTCATCTTTCACTTTACTATGAATAATCTGACGCATATTCGCAGAACAGTTTTGGCCGCCATTCCAAAAAGCTGAGTTGATAGCATTATCTATTAAAGTATCATTTATTTTTGCATCTTCTAAAACTAGAAAAGGACTTTTTCCTCCCATTTCAAGACCAATAGTTTTTAAATTACTTTCTCCTGAATATTTCATAAACAAACCACCAACCTCTGTTGATCCTGTAAATGAAACTGCATCAACATCGTTATGCCTTCCTAAAGCTTCACCAACATCACCAAAACCAGGCACAACGTTAAACACACCATCAGGAATTCCTGCTTCTTTAGCAATTTGAGCAATTCTAAGCGCTGATAATGGAGTGTCTTCAGCAGGTTTAATTATTACTGAACACCCTGCTGCTAAAGCTGGAGCAGCTTTCCATACAGCCATCATCAATGGAAAGTTCCATGGAACTACACCTGCAACAACACCAATTGGTTCTTTAACAATTAAACTAGTTATTGATGGATCAGTTGCAGAAACTTTACCAAAAGTTTTATCTATTAGTTCTGCATACCATTGAAAATGCATTGGGGTATCATTTGCTACTTCATTTAAGCAATCATTAATTAATTTTCCTGCATCAACACATTCAATTACTGAATTTTCTTTTCCATGTTTTCTTAATAGTTCAGCAAACTTAAGTAAAATTTCTTTTCTAAATTCTGGTGCTGTTTTTGACCAAACTCCACTTTCAAAAGCTTTTCGTGCAGCTTTTACTGCTACATCTACATCTTTGTGATTACATTTTGCTACAGAACAAAGAACATCACCTGTCGCTGGATTTATATTTTCAAATTTTTGCCCATCAATTGCATCTACATATTTGCCATTAATAAATGCCCTCCCTTCAAGTTTTAATTTATTTGCAATTGATTTATAGTCTGCTGTTGTCATATCTAACCTTTTCCACGCCAAGGAATGGTTTTATCTATAATTTTTCTAATTGTTAAATCAAATAAAAGTCCTAACATTCCCATTACGAATATCGTTATCCAAATAACTTCATACTGCATATATTTTCTAGCTACGTTTTCAACAAATCCAATACCCGTTGTTCCTGCTAAAAACTCTGCAGCAACTAACGTTCCCCAACACATACCAACTGCAACTCTTATTCCTGTTAATATTTCAGGTAAAGAGTTAGGAAATATAACTTCTTTGATTATTTGCCATCTAGATGCACCCAATGAGTGCGCAGCATGAATTTTTGATAGTTGTGTTCCTGATGCCCCTGCTCTTGCTGAAATAATCATAATTGAAAAAGCAACCATAAATAATAAAAATATTTTTCCAACGTTATCAATTCCAAAAACGGTAATTACTAATGGGGCCCAAGCAAGTGGCGGCACCGGTCTATATAATTCAACTAAAGGATCGAAAAATCCTTTGGCAAATCTATTTAAACCCATAAATATACCTAATGGAACACCAAAGATAATACCGAGCGA
>JGI12207J13218_1000130_pt1 | contig 12631 bp, 9 predicted proteins | sample DeeseametaMP0372_FD_13218 | JGI IMG/M metagenome (IMG submission 13218) | reverse complement strand
GTTGCCATTGGTGGCAGTAAAGGGAAATCAATCCACAAATCATTAAATTGATCGAGTGGAACTGAAATGTCTCCAATTATGAGTTGCCCGTTTTCCAGTCTTGGTTCAACACCTTTGTACATGGCCAGTGTTTTTATAGCAAAAGGCCAGACGTTGTGTTCCTTGATTTGTTCAGGAAAGAAGCGTACTCGTGAGAGCTTGTCACCTATCAGAGTGTGGTTGGTATAACCGTTTTCTGCTGCTCCTTTGAGAGTTTCTGTTGGATAATTAATTCCCTTAAATGTACCGTCTCCATCAAATTCAAGTTGGGCAACAATAATAGTATTGCCGGTTTTTTCCATAGCTTCTGCAAGAATGGGATCTTCATCATAACCGTTTGGAAAATCCATCAGCATATCCAGTGCAATAACTTGCGCACCAAGCCTTTTTATATTTGAAGTCAGTTTTGCAATATCTGCACGTTTGAGAGGCCAACTTCCGTATTCTTCGAAAAATTGCTCCTCCGTATCTACAATCACGATGTCGTCATAAGCAAACTGAGTTTTTTCGGGATCCAGAGTGTTAAGTCGAATGATATGCCTGTTACCAAGGAGCCAGTTTTCCAACGACGAAAATAGTTCCAATCTTTCTGCAGGAATCATTAACAGAAATAATGCGAGACTTATCCAAATATCTGGACGACGAATGAGCTTTCCCATAAATCTCCTTAAATACAAGTTAATAAATTTTTTGAAATTTGTGCAAACAAACTATACAGTCCTAGTGAAAACTTAATTCATTATTCTGGAATTGACAACACATTTCCTACTTTTGCTTTAGGCAGAAATTTTTTACTTCACTTGTGTAATTGCAAAAATAGTTGTATTCAGGAGCAGGTCAAAAGTTTTGGTCTAACTCATCTGCTGATGAAATTGGCTTCAAATATTGAGGTAGGAGGCAATGAAAAAGTGGTTATTATGCATAATGATTTTCTTTATTTCAGGCTTTGCAAAATTATGTGCAGAGTCTGGAATTGTCTGGAAACGAACCGACAAGTCCGGAGTCGTACTTTCCACAGCAGTCTCAGCAACTTTGCCTGTAATGTTGGAAAAGCTTTTTCAAGAGTTTGCCCTGTATCCGGAAAAAATAAAGGTTGATTCTTCAGTTACAGGTATTCCGGAAGTTAAGGAAGTACGGGGGCATAATCCAGAAACTGTTCTAAGTCTGCTGCTTTTACGGCACGATTTGACATTAGTCTCTCAGCAGGATCGGCACCTGATCATTTCCAGGAAAGATGCATGGCGGCACCGACCTTTCAGGAAAATCCTCAACTCACCGGTTTTTTTGGAAAAAATTCTTCGTGAGTTATCTCAAGTTGGGCAAATTGCTTTACATTTTGATTCAGATAAAATACAGGGACGAAAAGTACAGCGTAACTTAAATTATTCCTCAATTGAGGATGCAATATTTGACTTGGCAAGTCATCAGAATGCGGTTGTCGTTTATTATCCGAGGCTGCATGTTTTAGAATGGACCCAGGATCCGCCGTTGGTGACAAAGTCAGTTGTCCTCAGCTCGGCAAGTCAAAAACAAGTCCAGTCTTTTTTGACTGAGATCAGAAAAGAGCTGGAAGAAATCCGCCTCGTACACGATTCTTATCCAACCGAAAAATTGTTGATCTTAAGGGGTTCCGAAGAATCCGTTGTTCTAACAGTACAACTGATTGAACAATGGGAAAGCGGACTCCAGAAAGTATCATCAGCTGATGTGGAACCGTTTCCTGCATCACCTGCGGTTGAATCTGAAGGTATAGAACCGAAATTAATTCCGGAAACCAGAATTGTACGACTGAAGTTGAAGTACTTAAGTGTGGGGCCGCAAACTGTACAGAGCAACGGGCAGCCCCTGACAATTCCCGGTGTAGAAGAGAGCTTGAGAAAAGCACTACAGCAAAGGCTTGAAGACGAGGCTGAAATTCCTCCGCTGCGTCCACAAATTATTCCGGATTTGCTTGGCAACTCGCTCATACTGGAGGGCAGCAAAACTCACGTGGACTGGATGGAAAAACTGGTGCAGGTTTTGGATCGTCCCTTGCCTTTGATCAGGATTGAAGCCCACTTGTTTGAAACCAGCGAAACTCATTCACGACAATTGGGGCTGGAATTCAGGGGCAAAAGTGTTTCAACGGATGGAACAGTCAGTATCACAGATCAAGGACCTTTTACTGCAGGTTTAGCGTTGGGTCCGGCCGCAGCTTCGCAGGCTTTGCGCGTCGATGCAGTACTGCGTTTGTTGCAGAGTGAAGGCAAAGGGCGAATGCTTTCGCGTCCTGTAGTTGTTACGCTAAATAATGTTGAAGCAGAAATGAATAGTGGTTCGGTTCTGCATATTAAAATCTCAACTGAAAAAACGAGCCGTCTGCAGGAATTGAAAACTGGCATTACACTCAGGGTGACACCACGCTTGATTGAGGACAGTGATAACCACAGTAATGACCGGATTTGGCTTAAGATATATGCGGAAACCAGTAATCCAATAGAAGGTTCCAGCATTGACGGAATACCACCGATCAATACTCAGCGTGCACAAACTCAAGTTTTTGTGAAGGATGGTCAACCTTTTTTGCTTGGTGGATTGATCAAAAACAGAACAGGAGAAAGCCAGTCCGGAGTACCGTTTTTTAAAGATCTTCCTTTTTTGGGTACGTTCTTCCGGACAAGTGGTTCAAATAACAGTTTCGATCATGTGATGGTGTTTGTGACTCCAACTCGTGTATTTGCAGATGAAATTCAGGAATTACCAGAATTTTCTGAACTGGAGCAGATCAAGAAAACATTAGAAATAAAACCATGAATTTTTCAAGTAAATTATTTGAACCGTTCCTTTTGGTAACCTCACAGATTTACAAAGCCATAGTTCTTTTGCGGCTACAATGCTACAAAAATGGCTGGTTAAAAACACATCAGCCTGAAACTCCGGTTATTTCAGTTGGAAATTTAACAGTAGGTGGAACAGGAAAAACTCCGGTTGTTGATTTTCTGGTAAAGGAAATCCAGAACCAAAAAAAGCGTCCAGCCATTCTAAGCCGAGGCTACAGGAGAAAGAATGGATCAACTCAGCAACGGTTTCGTTTTTGTGAAGACAGTACAATTGATCCGGATATTATTGGTGACGAACCGTTTTTACTTGCTTTGCGGAATCCTGAAGTTCCGGTTTATGTGGGCAGTTCCCGGATCACTGCAGCTCATTCGGCAGAAATTCGGGATCATCCTGATGTTCTGATATTGGATGATGCATACCAACATTTGGCTATCCGGCGTGATCTGAATATACTCTTGATTGATGCAGAGCGTGGATTAGGAAACGGTTCCTTACTTCCACTAGGAATATTACGTGAACCGGAGAATCAATGGGTACGTGCGGATTTAATCATTATTACNAAAACTAATTTGGCTGCTTCAGATTCAGTAATGCAAATGCTCAAAAATGAGCTGAAAGTCAACTGTCCTGTTTTTAAATTCAGTTTTGAGCCTCAGCGTCTTTCCCGNCTGGACGGGCAAGCGCAACTGAACGTTCTCCAGTTAAAAGGAAAGCGACTGCTGCTCACTTCCGGAATTGCTCAACCCGCAGGATTTGGACTTTTGCTGGAACAACAAGGGGGAAATGTTATCCGGAAGCTTGAATTCCAGGATCACCATGATTATGTTTTTAAAGATGTACAAAAGATACTGCATGAACAGGAAAAGCTGCAACCTGATTATATTGTGACTACAGAAAAAGATGCTGTAAAACTCAGAAAATTTCCTGAACTTCTCGAAAAACTTTGGATTTTAGAAATCGGTGTACATCCGGAAGATTCATGGAATAATTATTTTACAGAATTTCTAAATAATTTATAACGAAAATGGAGCCAAAAATTTGATTTGAACCGTCAGATACGATATAATAGCCCGTCACTGAGTAACATATGTAATGAGATCCTCATGAAAAAAACACTGCTGAAAAATTTACATGTCATCAATCCTTGCTCGGATCCGGCCTTTATCGAAAATGCTTTTGTTGCTATTTCCGGTGAAACGATTGAAAGTGTGGACAGCAGTGAGCCGTCCGGAACCTTCGATGAGGTTTTTGATTTGGACGGAAAAGTAGCACTGCCCGGCATGATCAATGCGCACCATCATCTATATTCTGCGCTGGCAGTGGGAATCCCCCCCCCCAAACTTTACTGAAATTTTGCAAGAAGTCTGGTGGAAAATGGATCTTGCTTTGGATCGTGATTCCACACAAGCCTGTTTTGAATCCGGATTGCTGGACAGCCTCAAAGCCGGAACAACAACGTTCATCGACCATCATTGCAGTCCCAGTTTTATCGAAGGGTCGTTGTCTTTGCTGGCAGAAACCGGAGAGAAATTTGGTCTGAATTCCAGCGTTGCTTTTGAAATCACCGACCGTAACGGTACAGAAAAATTCGAGGCCAGTTTGCAGGAAAATATTAACGCTGTCCGGAAATTTTCTGATCATCCAAATGTCCATCCGCTGATTGGTTTGCATGCTTCTTTTACTTTGTCCGAAGATTCTTTAAGAAAAATCCGGACAGCCCTTGATTCGTTAAAATCATGGGGCATTCACATTCATGTTTCAGAAGACAAAGCAGACGAAGAAGATGCCCTAAAAAAAGGTTATGGATCCGTTTTGGAACGGCTGGATAAATTTGATTTACTTAATGAAAATGCGCTGATTATTCATGGACTGCACATAAAAGATTCGGATGTGGATTTGCTCCAAAAACACAAAGCGCAAATCGTTCACAACCCGTCCTCAAATGCCAACAACCGTGTCGGTATGTCATCAAACAATACTATCAATCAACTCAAGTCTGGACTTGGAACAGACGGAATGCAAGGCAGTATGTTACGCGAAGGAAAAGAAGGCATGTTGATTCGCAGTTCACATTTAGATGGCGGAGAAGATAGCGCAAATTATCTGCAACTTTTATTTGAAAATAATCCAAAAATTGCCTCCAAATTATTTGGGAAAAAACTGGGTTACATTTTACCGGAATATCAAGCAGATTTGGCGATTTTTGATTATGCTCCAAGAACGCCGATTTCTGATGCAACCATTTTCGGACATGTTTTTTTTGGTTTGAGCGGTTTGCCGTGTGATGTGATGACACGAGGCGAATTCCGGATTCGTGATTATCAATTGCAAAATTTTTCGGAACAAGAAATCAAGGCCAATGCCGTTACGCAAGCAAAAAAACTATGGGTACATTTTTCATGAAAATATTAACCCCGGCACGGAGGCACGGGGCTACCACTCTGAAACTTTGAAACTTTTTTATGGCAGAACTCATCCCACATCCATTCGGTGCACTCGTGACTCGGATGTTCACCGAATTGGAAACAGAAAAATCAATTTTCGATTATCCGCAAAAGAAATTTTTTATCGGACAATCCGGACGAGATTACTCCGTTAAATTTCACGGAAAAAATAGTTCTTCGCCACTCGGCCCGGCTTCCGGTCCGCAAACGCAAATGGCACAAAATTTAGTCTTGTCTTGGCTCGGTGGCTCAAGAATTATGGAACTCAAAACAGTGCAAATCCTGGATGAATTGGAAATTCCGCGCCCTTGCATTGATATGCAAACGGTCGGTTACAATGTGGAATGGTCGCAGGAGTTGCGGGTTGAGCAGTCGCTACACGAATATGTCAAAGGCGCAATGTTGATTGAGATATTGCGAGCATCCGGAAAGCTGGATTTGGCGGAAAATTTCGGCGACGTGCTGTATGACATGAGTGTCGGTTATGATTTGAAGGGGATTCAATCTGACAAAGTGCGCCGTTTTATTGAGGGTATGCTGGATGCTTCCGAAGTCGTGGAGCATTACCGAAAACAAATTCCGGAACAGTATCGTCAATTCCGGAACCTGGATTTCCAGACGAAACTTTCCGACACACTGACTTTAAGTACTTTTCACGGATGTCCTCCGGAAGAAATTGAAAAAATAATTGATTATCTTTTTCGGGAACATGGATTGAATTGTATCATCAAACTCAATCCAACTCTGTTAGGAAAAGATCAGGTGCGTCATTTATTAAATGGAATCATGGGTTACGCCGATGTCCATGTTCCGGATGAAGCCTTTGAAAATGATGCAACCTGGGAACAGGCACAGGGTTTTGTTGAGCGCCTGGGTTTAACGGCAAAAACGCTCGGATTGGGTTTTGGAGTCAAATTCAATAACACGCTGATTGTGGAAAACCACCGGAATTTCTTCCCGGACACAGAAAAAGTAATGTACCTTTCCGGAACACCTTTACACGTTTTAGGCATCAATTTGGTTAAGCAGTTCAGAGAAATTTTTGGCGACCAATTTCCTATTTCCTTTTCTGCCGGAATCGACAAAACCAACTTTGCAGATACCGTTGCTTTAGGATTGACACCAATCACTGTTTGCAGTGATTTGCTTAAAGTTGGCGGCTACAGCAGAAGCAGTGCTTATTACAAAGAGCTGAATTCGCGCATGGACAATCTGGGTGTTAGCGACATTGAAAGTTACATTCTCAAAGCTTACGGAAACGCTGAACAAGCGCTGGAAAATATTGGTTTGGGAGTTGGAAATGTTTCCGGACGGATGTTCCGCTGGCGGATGCTTGTCGCAAAACACTGGCAAACGGCGGTGAACTCAGGAAAGTTGGCGGATCGGAAGCTCCGGTGGTGGCGAATGAAACTTTTGAAAAATGGCTTTCCGAAACCAAGCTCTTGAACACAAAAACATACGTTGACGAAGTGACTACTAATGCACGTTATGGAATAGAGCAAAACTCAAAACCGCCCCGTAAAGTCGGTACCATGCTTGAATTATTCGACTGCCTCACCTGCGACAAGTGCATTCCTGTTTGTCCGAACGATGCTAATTTTGCACTGAAAATTCCACCGGGTGAAACAGAAATTCTGGAATTCGAAACTAATAATTCCGGATGGGCGGTTACTGGCAGGAAAACCTTAAAATTAGAGAAAAAATATCAAATTGCGAACTTTGCAGATTTTTGCAATGAGTGCGGAAACTGCGATATTTTCTGCCCAGAAGACGGGGGTCCGTTTGTACTTAAGCCTCGTTTTTTTGGAAGCTTGGAGTCTTTTCAATCATTTACAAATCATGATGGATTTTATATTGAGGATGAGGGCACAGAGCGCTGTGCCCCTAATGTATTTGCCCGTTTTGACGGCAAAGAATATCGTGTTTCTGAAACTGGAAATACTGTTAATTATTCCGGACCGGATTTTGACATTCAATTTTCCAAAAACGATCTTGAAAACACCATTTCCGGTGAGGGAAAAAGTAGTGTAAGTTTCTTAAATTATGAGATAATGCAGATGATGAGAAGCGCAATTTCAGCTACCGGAAGTGGTTCTTATGTTAGTGCCACTTAATTTAAATGGAAAAAATAAAACTAAAAGAGCAGACCATGGAATTCAAACTTAACGGTACCACCATTAATTACGAAGGTGATCCAGAATTGTCTTTGATGACATATTTACGTGATGTTGAGGAAATTATCTCACCCAAAGACGGTTGTGCTCCGGAAGGAGTTTGTGGATGCTGTTCTGTCTTGCTGGACGGGAATGTACTGAAAGCCTGTATTGCACCGATGAGACGTATTGCAGGAAAAGAAGTCATCACGATGGAGGGACTGGATCCGGGGAAAAAAGAAACTGTGATCAATGCCTTTGCCATAGAAGGGGGCTGCAGTGCGGATTCTGCACACCGGGAATCATCATGAAAGTCTGGCCCTTGTTGAATCAGGGATTTGTGACAGAGAAAGAAATCAACAAGGCCCTGAACAGTAATCTTTGCCGCTGTACCGGCTATAAAAAAGTGACCAAATCCTGTCTATCTGCGGCAGAGGCTTTGCGGAATAATGCCAAAATCGAGCTGCCGCAAAGCAGCGGAAAAGTCGGTGAAAGCCTGCCAAAATATGACTCCCTCCGTTTGGCAACAGGCGAAGCGCCTTACGTCGCGGATCTGAAATTTGAAGGTATGGTACACGGTGCCTTGAAATTCAGTAACCATCCCAGAGCAAAGGTTCTGAAAATCAACACTTCCTTTGCAGAAAAATTGGATGGAGTATTGCGTGTATTTACTGCCGAAGATATTCCGGGGCAACGATTCACCGGCTTGATTGTTCCGGACTGGCCCTTGATGCTGCAAGTCGGCGAAACCACACGCTATGTCGGGGATGTTCTGGCTGGAGTCGTGGCTGAAACAGAACAGATTGCCCGGGAAGCCGTTGCACTGATAGAGGTGGAATATGAGATTTTAACACCGGTTACCGATCCTTTTGCAGCATTATCAGCTGAAAGTCCAAAAATACATGAAAGCGGGAACCTGCTGTCAAATACAGAGATTGAGCGAGGCGACGCAAATCAGGCAGAAAAAGAAAGTGCTTTTGTGACAAAAGGTACTTACAAAACACAACGCATCGAACATGCTTTTTTGGAAATTGAATGCTGTGTAGTAAAACCAATGGAAGATGGAGTTGAGGTCTTTTCTCAGAGTCAGGGTGTCTATGAGGACCGGAACAGCATCAGTAAAATATTGGGACTACCATCAGAAAAGGTTGTCGTCGTTTTGATGCCGAATGGAGGCGGGTTTGGCGGCAAGGAGGACATCTCGGTGCAAGGTCACGCAGCTTTGTATTCCCATTTGTTACAAGTCCCGGTAAGAGTCGCCCTGACTCGCCCGGAATCACTTTGTATGCATCCAAAGCGGCATCCAATGATTATGGAAATGTCACTTGGCTGTGACGAAAACGGCAAGTTGACTTTTGTTGAAGCAGACATCATCGGCGATACAGGAGCTTATGCGTCCGTTGGTATGAAAGTGCTGGAACGGGCGGCCGGGCACGCAACCAGTGCTTACTCAATTCCAATTGTAAAGCTCAGGAGCCGATCTGTTTACACCAATAATATTCCATGCGGAGCTATGCGTGGATTTGGTGTAAACCAAATCAATTTTGCAATTGAAAGCTGTATTGATGAACTGTGCGTACAAGGCGGATTTGACCGCTGGCAAATACGATATGACAATGCCCTTCAACCCGGTGACCAGACATCGACCGGTCAAAAAATAACTTCCGGAATCGGTATTCAAAAAACATTAATTGCAGTGAAAGAACAGTTTCAAAACGCTAAATTCGCCGGAATTGCCTGTGGTATGAAAAATACCGGAATCGGCAACGGAGTCCAGGACGAGAGCAAAGTCAAAGTGGTGATTGATTCACCAACTGAAATTACGATCCACCACGGCTGGACGGAAATGGGACAGGGAGTTTTTACGATGGCAGTTCAGTTTTTATGTGAAGCAACCGGCGTCAATCCAAATTTCATTTCAGTCAAGGTAGATACTTCAAAAGACACTCCCTGTGGAATGACAACTGCTTCACGTGGTACCTCTCTCATTGGAAACAGCGTTTTGGATGCTGGTAATAAATTGAAAGCTGATTTGGAAACACACTCACTGCAAGAATTGGTGGGGCGTGAATACGTCGGTGAATGGGTCTGTGACTGGACAACGGCGATTGAGGCAGATGCAGATGAACCACAAACGCATTATTCTTACAGTTATGCCACGCAAGTTGTAACACTGGATGACTCCGGAAAAGTGGAAAACGTTTTTGCAGCACACGATGCCGGCAGGATTGTTAATCCAATTTTATTTGAAGGACAGCTTGAAGGTTCGGTTCACATGGGATTGGGATATGCGCTTTCTGAAAAATTTGATATGGAAGAAGGCCGCCCTGTACACACAAAGCTTGGAAAACTTGGGATGATTCGTGCGTCCGCCACTCCTAATATCGTGGTTATCGGCATAGAGGAACCGGATGAATTCGGTCCCTGTGGCGCAAAGGGTGTNGGCGAAATTGGCCTTGTACCAACTGCTTCTGCAGTAGCAAACGCCTTTTTTCAATTCAACGGCGAACGTCAATATGAGTTGCCATTGAAACAGGTCAAATGACTAAAAAATAAAAGTCTTTTATTATTCCATACAATAATTAATAAATGTGGGTGTGGTTGAAAGTTTGGCCACGCCCTCCGGATGAAAATAAAGTTAAGTTATTAAAATGACATTATCTAATCTTCGTATAAATATAGACCGTCTTGTAGCAAGCATTGAAGACTTGGCTGAAATTGGTGCAATAGATGGCGGCGGCGTATGCAGAATGGCGCTCAGCGATGAAGACCGCCAAGGCCGTGATCTTGTTGTTGGATGGATGCGTAAGCTCGAGCTGGACGTCACAATCGATCAATTAGGGAACGTTCTCGGTATAAGGGCAGGTCTGGAATCCGGGAAGCCGGTAATGACCGGATCACATATTGATACTGTAGCGAGCGGAGGACGTTATGACGGTAACCTTGGGGTTCTGGCTGGTTTGGAAGTAATAGCGACCCTGAATGAAGCAGAAATTACAACACGAAAACCAATTGGGGTAGGTTTTTTTACAAACGAAGAAGGATCCCGTTTTGCTCCGGACATGATGGGAAGTGGAGTTCATCAGGGAGCTTTTGATATTAAAGATATGCTGGATGTTGTTGACATTGATGGAGCACGAGTTGGTGATGAGCTTGAAAAAATTGGTTATGCCGGTGATACATCAACAGGTGATTTTCGTGCAGATAGTTATGTTGAACTGCATATTGAACAAGGCCCAATACTGGAGTTGGAAGACTATGAAATCGGGGCGGTTGAAGGTGTTCAAGGGATTTCGTGGAATGAATACAAGATCAGTGGTATGGCAAACCATGCCGGGACAACACCGATGAGACTGCGACATGATGCAGGATATGTGGCGGCGGCTATTTCGGTGGAGGNACGCCGCCTTGCAAATGAAATGGGAGCTAATCAAATCGGAACTGTCGGGGTAACAAAACTAAATCCCGGTTTGATCAATGTGATTGCCAGGGAAGCACTAATTACCATTGATTTGCGTAATACCGACGAACAAAAATTACAAGAAGCTGAACATACAATGACCTCATTTATTGAACAGATTTGTAAAGCAGAAGGGGTTACATGTTCAAGTCGAACTCTCGCCAGGTTTGAACCGGTTTCTTTTGATAAAGAAATGGTTTCATTGGTTTCTAATATAGCATCGACACTTGGTAACCGGGTAAAATCGATGCCGTCTGGGGCCGGGCATGATGCACAAATGTTTGCGCCAAATTGTCCAACAGCCATGATCTTCGTGCCAAGTCGAAAAGGCATTAGTCATAACGTAGCCGAATTTACGGAACCCAGGCATCTTCAAGCCGGAGCCGATGTGTTGTTGCAAATTTTGTTGCAAAAATCCGCATAAACAAAAATTACTGGATGTCAAGGATCTTAAAAGTAGCTGCTGCGCAACTTGGTCCAATTGCTTTAGATGAACCTCGCTCCTCAGCTGTCGGACGCATGATAGTCCTGTTGCAAAATGCCAAAGCACAAGGTGCGGAGCTGGTTATCTTTCCGGAGCTGGCACTCACGACTTTTTTCCCGCGTTGGTACACCGAGGATCAATTCGAAATTGACAAATACTTCGAAACCGAAATGCCAAACAAGGATACAGAGCCTTTGTTTGCTGAAGCACGGAAACTAAAAATAGGCTTTAATTTCGGTTTTGCGGAACTTGTTGTGGAAAAAAGAGTCACTCGGCATTTCAATACGGCAATTATTGTCGATCAGCAGGGCCGGATAGCAGCTAAATATCGGAAGATACACTTACCGGGACACACGGAAAACGAGCCATGGCGCGCTTTTCAACATCTGGAGAAACGATATTTTGAAAAGGGTAATTTAGGTTTTCAAGTTCATCAGGTGTTTGGCGGCAAAATTGGCATGTGTATTTGTAATGACCGCCGTTGGCCCGAGACTTTTCGGGTCATGGGGCTGCAAGGAGTTGAACTTGTAGCGCTGGGTTATAACACACCGGCACATTATCCACTGGCACCCGAGCATGATCATCTTCAGGATTTTCACAACCACTTGGTTTTACAAGCTGCCGCATATCAAAATGGGACCTGGATTGTTGGTGTTGCAAAAGCCGGAAGGGAAGAAGACTGCGACCTGATTGGAGGCACTTGTATCATTGCACCAACAGGTGAAATTGTTGCTGAGTGTAAAACCCTGGCAGATGAGGTGATTATTGCTGAATGTGACTTGGAGCGCTGTAAAGAGATTCAAGAAAACATTTTCAATTTTGATCTTCATCGCCAGCCTGAAGACTACGCCTTAATTACGGCACCAAAAAAAGAATCAGCCTCAAATGGTTAAAGGTCAGTTCCAAGAATGATGTAACCGAAAAAATCCACAAAAGCAAAAGATCGCTACAGAGTGTCAATGCGGACAAGTAGTAACGCTTCAGATTTAGATATCTTTTTTAAAATCCCCGCAACGGCATTTCCGGTGAACGCTGCAGCCAGTTCCACTCCGGATAATCTGCGGTACCTTCAATGAGATGCATGGTGTAAGCNTGTCTGGTNNNNGCGGAACGGTTGGCGTAACTCATGTGCGGCAGAAGCCCGTGAAGCACCACCATCGTTCCGGCTTTCGCTTCCAGGGGCACCAGTTTGGATGTCTCCCAGGGTGAATCATTGAAGACTTCCATTTCG
>JGI12207J13218_1000127_pt1 | contig 12790 bp, 9 predicted proteins | sample DeeseametaMP0372_FD_13218 | JGI IMG/M metagenome (IMG submission 13218) | reverse complement strand
AAAAAACAAGAAAAGCAATGACAATGATGCTGGAAAAATCTATATCCAGCAATCCGTTGACTAACATTTTGCCTACTTCAAAATTTTATTTGAAGGAAAAAAGACAGAATACTGAAGCCAAACATAATATAGTATATTATACAAAAAACTTGGTGCCATTGCCCTTTAACAATACCCGATTTAAACCAGTTTATACTGGCACAATAAGCCCGGAAGATTCGGAAAAAACAAGAAAAGCAATGACAATGATGCTGGAAAAATCTATATCCAGCAATCCGCTGACAAAAATGATGTCTTCTTCAAAATTTTATTTGAAGGAACAAAAACAGAAAGATCGAGAAAAGCACAAAAGAGAGATGCAGGTCTATAATGAAAGGAATAATAAGAAATTCAATGAATATTTTAAACGCCTACAACAAAAACGATCTCACTCTGCAAACTACAGCGGTAGGCATTTCGATTACACAAGTTACAACCAAAATATTCAAGTTGCCGCCAGTCGTTAATCTCATTTGAGAAAGCCATCTTTTTTTCTTCCAAATCATCAATAAATTCAATACAATAATTATGGCACGTGTAGCAATGGCAATGAGTGGCGGCGTTGACTCGTCTGTTGCAGCAGTTCTGCTGAAGGAGCAGGGACATGAAGTTATCGGCCTGCACATGAAACTATATCATGGACCGGAGAATGAAACTCGTCCTAAAAGTTGCTGTTCGCTCGATGAAGCAATAGATGCACGTGCAGCCTGCCATCGTCTGAATATCCCATTTTATGTTCTTGATTGTCAAAAGGAATTTCGAGAATCTGTAATAGATTATTTTGTTGAAGAATATTCTCGCGGTAACACACCAAATCCGTGCGTAATGTGCAATAAAGAAATAAAAAGTAATTTATTACTAAAAAAAGTAGATGAACTTGATTGCGACTATTTGGCCACCGGCCATTATGCCAAAATTCGCTTCAATCCTCTCATTCGGCGCCAGCAATTAATACGTCCTCAGGATTTGCGTAAAGATCAAACATATTTTCTACATAGCATTCCAGCAGATGAGCTTCACCGTCTGATGTTCCCTCTGGCAGATATCATTAAACCTGAAGTACGGAAAATTGCAGGAAAACTGAATTTATCTGCAGCAAATAAGCCGGATAGTCAGGAGATATGTTTTGTTCCAAAGGATTATCGAAATTTCCTAAAGCAGGAACTGAATGAGGTACCTGAACATGGAGAGTTTATTAGTGTATCAGGGGAAGTTCTGGGAGAACACCTCGGCTTGCCATTCTATACAATTGGACAGCGCCGTGGACTTGGTCTAAGTGATTCTACGCCGTATTATGTTGTTAAAATTGATAAAGGAAAAAACAGGATAGTTCTTGGAAAAGAAGAAGATTTATATTCTAAGACTATATTTGTTTCCGGAGTGAACTGGTTGTCTATATCACCTCCAAAAGAGCAGTTACATGTAACTGCGAAGTTGCGCTACTCCCATCAGGGAGTAGCCGCTTCTGTTTTTCCAGAGTCAGATAACAAAGTCAGGTTGGAACTTGATGTTCCGGAACGTGCCGTTACTCCCGGACAGGCTGCGGTTTTTTATCAAGATGAAATACTCTTAGGTGGTGGTTGGATTAACGATTTACCTTGAGGGTTGTAGATTAAACATTGGATTATGAATATAATTATAACCGGTTTTATGGGATCAGGTAAAACCACAATTGGACGAAAATTAGCCAAATTGATTGAATATTCATTTGTAGATACAGATTCTGAAATAGAAGATGATCAAGGTTGCAGTGTCAGTGAAATTTTTAAGTACGGAGGTGAAGAGTGTTTTCGTAAAATGGAAACACGACTTTTGGAAAAGTTGAAAAATATTGATAATTCCGTAATAGCAACTGGCGGTGGTATAGTACTGCGTGAAGAAAATCGAAAGATGCTGAAGGGAATTGGTAAACGTGTTTATTTGAGGGTGCCTGAAGAAGAACTGGCGCGGCGTCTAAAAAATGACCGGAACCGTCCGCTTTTGATGAATAATAATCCTGAAATTGCAGTTCAGGGAATGTTAAAAGAACGTGGCTTGCTCTATGAACAAGCAGAGTGTATAATTGATACAACTCAACGATCTCCACACCAGATTGCTACAGAAATAGCTAAAAAGCTTTGTAATGCAGACCACGACCGCAACTTTTGAATCTGCTTTGAAAAAACTTGAAGAGACTGTAGATAAGCTGGAAGAGGGTTCTATTCCTCTAGATGAAGCTTTGACTACTTTTGAATCAGGTGTACGCTGGAGTCGAGAATGCAAAAAATTTCTCGAAAACGCAGAGCAGCGAATTGAGACAATTTTAAAGAATGAAAATGGTGAGTATGAACAAAAGGAGTTTGTACTCGATAAATGAACACGGCTTTCAACAAATGCTTGAAAGTCAAAACTAATATTTCAGAGATGTTCTGTTCCACTTGATTGAAAGAATGAATGGGTGGTGCTGATTTCTGATTGCTGATTGCTGATTTCTAGAAAAACTGAAAAACGACGCCGGTAAAAACGAATGCTGAGTTGTATCTTAAAGTTTGTTTGCGTCACTGCAGTTCCTAGATTCGATTTCTAATCTGAAAATCAAATATAATTGCAGAACATCCTGATTTTAAACTTAATAAAATCAGGTAAATAATGACAGAAGTAGATCAAAAGATTCTTATAAATGTAGAGGATGATGAAACACGAATTGCACTGGTGCATGGTTCAACACTCAATAATCTCTACATTGAACAGACCCACCACACCCAAAAAGTCGGAAATATCTATTGTGGAAAAGTTGTAAAAGTACAGCCCTCATTTCAAGCAGCCTTCATTGATTACGGAGAGGAGCGCCATGGGTTCCTTTCTTTATCCGATATTAATTTCCAAGTCTATAAGCCAAATCAGAAAGGTCGTGGACGACCTTCCATTACTCAAATCCTGAAGCCGGGACAAAAAGTTCTTGTCCAAGTCGTCAAAGACGAAATAGCCCATAAAGGGGCATCTCTTACTACAAATATATCTTTAGCCGGACGCTTCCTTGTTTTTATGCCTGATAGTGAGCGCGGCGGAGTCTCCCGAAAAATTGAAGATGAGGAACAACGTTCCCGCTTACGACATTTACTGAAAGGACTTGGTGGAGAGGATTCATCAGCCATAATCCGTACGGTAGGAGTTGACCGTTCTCTTACTGAATTAAAACGTGACTTTATGATTTTGAGGCGGACCTGGAATGAGATAAAAGACGAGTATGAAGAGCAGTCTGCCCTCGGACTCCTTTATCAGGAAGAAATTGCGATGGTCCGTATGATCAGAGATTACTACCATGAAAATATCTCAGAAGTAGTAATTGATGAACCCGTAGCTTTTCAGCGTGCCTTAGAATTTTTTCAAGCACATATGCCTAAAGATCAAAAGAAGCTTCAACTTTACCTGGGCGAAAAGTCTCTTTTTTCTTCATATGATATTGAAGGTCATATTGAGGTTTTACACCATAAGCAAGTTCCGTTGCCTTCCGGAGGATCACTGGTCATAATGCCTACAGAAGCTCTAGTTGCGATTGACGTTAATTCAGGCAGATCGACACAAGAGAGAAACATTGAGGCTACCGCATTAAGAACTAATTTAGAGGCTGCTGAAGAAGTTGCCAAGCAGTTGCGTTTAAGAAACTTAGGTGGGTTGATCGTCGTGGATTTTATTGACATGGATAATTCAAAAAACCGCCTCTCTGTAGAACAAAAGATTGAAGAAGCAATGTCTGCTGATAAAGCAAAGACTTCATTTGGAGAAATCTCAAAATTCGGCTTACTGGAATTGAGTCGACAGCGCATTTCCGGAAGTTTGGCGCGAAACTCTGTTGTCCTAACTTTGGTAAACAGAATATTGCGAAAAATTCACGACTCTGCAGTTGAGCAGAAGGTCCTGCAGGTTCATATACGTCTACCTTTGGAAATAGCTTCACATTTGCTCAACGTGAAGCGTCAGCGTTTAACACAAATGGAAATGGATTATGGAATACGGATTTCCATAACACCGGACACGTCACTTGGTTCTGAAGAAATTCCAGAAATGGAAGTTACTTTGAGAGAACAAGACGGCGAAGAAACTCGAACCTCAGTACCAATTTCTGCTTCAGATATGCGTGACGAGAAACCTGGTGGAAAAAAAGGAAGGCAAAAAAAGGAAGTAGCTAAAAAAGACAGTGCGACTGCAGCGNCGGGTAGTCTGGAAATGAAAAATAAAGAAAAACAAAGTAAGCAAATTAGCAACGACACTTCAAAACCATCATCCAAATCTAAAGGCAAAAGGCCCGGAACAGATACCAGTTTAACGCAGGAACATCCGGATTCCGGATCTGTAGTTGAAAAGGATAATGATAAGTTAACTGCAACTGAGAAACAGAGGACTCCTGAAGTTGAGAAAAAACAAAAGGCAGTTGTCAAAAAACAAGAGACAAAAGAAAAAACAGATGTTGGTCTTTTTAAGAGTGTACATGAATCTTTGGAAGTTAAAGATACTCCTAATGGCAAAAAATCCAGTCAGAAGCGGATTGTTGAGGAAAATAATGATCCGGAAGTATCAACATTTAGAAGTGTACATCTGGACGAAAATTTGGACTCTGCTAAAAAAACTAAAAGAATATCTCATGAAAACCCAACAAAAAATATTATTGAAAATCCAATGTTCAGCAGCGTTCATATAACTGATACTATAAAATCGGTACCGAAGGTTGTTTTTTCAAAGCAAGACACGAAATCAAGGTTGACATCTGGAAAAACTAAATCCGATTCGACAAAAAAGTCTGGAAAAACTGCTCAAGGCAAACCAACGGCAATTAAAACTGCTAAAAAGAAACAGGATTCCACAAAAGTGAGCACTAGAGCTAAAATTAAAAAAACTAAAGTGGAATCTAATGCAGTGTCGGTAACTAAGTCAAAATCATCACGAAAAAAAGTTTCAGTTACAAAAAAAGAGACTGATAATTCAACAGCATCCAGATCCTTTAACAGTAAAAACATGTCTACGTCTAAATCAAAACAAGACACAAAACCAAAGAAAAACACTGAAACTCTTCCAAAAAAACAGAAGACAGAATAAACTTCTGAAGAAAGCCTCTAATCAAAAATTTCAACTTCATAAAACTGTTGATAAATGTGAGTCATGGGTAAAGCAATGGCTTATAAAAACCTTCCTTCTATCACAGAGTGTGATTCCTTCCTCAGGAGACAAAATCTCGCTTACGGGAAATCAGTCAGAGAAATCGTAAATAGTGTCCTGAATCAAGTACGACAGGAAATTTACCAAAAAAAGACCGGATCTGTTTCATACAATAACACCCAAATTTTAGAACGTGTTGCAGCAAAAGTCCGAATACTGTCCACCGGGGCGCAACGGGTTATCAATGCAACCGGAGTCGTTGTTCATACTAATTTGGGACGAGCTCCTTTGTCAGCAGATTTGTTAGCGAATGCCTTACCTCGAATGAGTTCTTATTCCACCTTGGAATTTGATCTTAGCACCGGGAAACGTGGTTCACGCGACTCAAAAGTCCGCAAGCTGTTACGTTCACTTTCCGGTGCTGAAGATGCAATGGTGGTCAATAACAATGCTGCTGCCGTTTTTTTAATGCTCAAGGCCTTGACGACAAGTCTACAGGAAGACAAAATACCAGAGGTGATTGTCTCACGAGGCGAGTTGGTGGAGATCGGAGGTTCTTTCCGAATTCCTGACATCATGCGGGAAGCAGGCGTGAAACTGGTCGAAGTTGGTACCACTAATCGCTGCCGCCTTTCAGATTATGAGCAAGCTCTGACCGAAAACACAGCAGCTCTGTTAAAAGTACATCCATCCAATTACGAAATTAAAGGATTTACAGAGTCCGTTTCAGTTGGAAAAATGGCAGGACTTGCCCACTCCAAGGGCCTTTTCTGTTTTCATGATTGGGGTAGCGGAAGCTTTTATCGGTTCAAGCAACGTGGGTTAAGTGAATATGGAACTGCAGAGCAGGAGCTTGCAGCAGGCCCGGATTTGCTGGCTTTTAGTGGTGACAAACTTCTTGGTGGAATCCAGGCTGGAGTGCTGCTAGGTAAAGCTGAAAACATCCAGAAACTGAGAAAACATGCTCTTTACCGGGCATTACGTTTAGACAAGGTAACACTTGCTTTGTTGGAAGAAACACTTGAAGTATACCTGGATTTAAAAAGACTTCCGGAACTGGTTCCAACAGTTGGCATGCTAGAATTAACAGTTGAAGAAATTCAAAAACAAGTAAAATTATTTTTGGAGAAGCTCAAACTTCCAAACAAATCTGCATGGAAATGTGAGCTCCACAAGACAGAATCACGTACTGGAGGTGGAGCTTTACCGGAACTCCCTTTAGAATCAGCTGCACTTGTATTGTCACATCCGGAATGGTCAGCAAATGATTTACAGGAATGGTTTCGATCACAACCTGTACCAATCATTGTCCGTGTTCATGAAGAGCAAATTTGGCTGGATTTCCGAACAATTCTTCCACATGACTCTGATGAGCTAATGTCGGTAATCACTCGACTTATTTAAACCTGACATAACTGGTTTATCAGAAGCATAACCTAAATCTCTGCTGCCAAATTCAGGTCTATCCATTCTCCTTTTACCCAATTATCTAAAAGGTCTTTTTCTTGCTTGTTAATCGGAGCAGCATAATCTTCATTTAAAGTTGAATCAGGAGTTTTCGGCAGTGTCTTTTTATATCAGACAATTAAAAATCCTACATAACATGAATTCCCCCACTTATTTGGTAAAATCCCTTTTGATATATCTCACTTTTCTTTTCTTTACTACTCCGGGTTGGGGGCAGTCTAACAATTCAAGTGGAAACATCTTTGGTATACAACAGACTCAACTAAGCGGTTTTAGTGATGATGAGCGTGTAAAAGTATTATTACTAAACCTCCTACCATCAGGTATGACTGAGACTGCAGCAGAAGAAATTGCAAAGGCTCTTCAGTTGAATGTTTACAACACTAATCATTTTACAGTTGTAGGACCTTCAGAGTGGAATGCACAGATCAAAGACCGGGACCCTACACTGGCTGACTGTCATGACATTGCTTGCGGAGTTATGATTGGTAAAATGTTTCATGCAGACAAAGTACTGGTTGGTACAATTCATTCAGAAATAATTCTGAATGATAATGGCAAAGAAGAGCCGAGTATTATCCTGTCAATTAGACTGGTAGATACACGAACAAACATCACAGATTTTACTGATGAGGTACAATTCAACGATTTGCAAATGCACGATGAGTTGTTTCGAATGGCAGAAAGGATTTCAGAAAACACGTTGTTACTTGGAAATGTGCTGGCAATAAAACACTCCGGAATTACCATAAATTTAGGACGTGCACAAGGTATCAAAATCGGGCACCGGTTAGTCATATCCAGGCGAAAATCATTTAAGTCAGATTCAGTAGAAAAAACAGCCGGAAAAACTTTTCAAAAAATCGCATTAGCTGAAATAGTTCAAGTTAGCGATTTGTCTTCTGAAGCAGTTATTGTTCAAAAAATTTCATCTGTTGCTAAGGGAGACCAAATTCAGACTTATGTCAATAATGAGAAACTAATTCACTTGATCACGCAAACACGTAAAGAACTAGATATTCAAAAAAAACTTAAACCAAAAAAACGAGTTATCCGCTTAGGGCCAACTGTTACAAAGGGAAGTACTGATTTTTCAAACTGGTCTAAGCGCTTTAATCTGACAAAATCGGAGCACGACCGCTGGCTCTACACCACTGCAGGAGCTGGAGCTGCGACAATACTATTTCTCAGCGGCACCTTCAATATCAGCGGTTTTCTTAACATCTTACCTTGGGTTGCAGGTGCCGGAAGTGTTTATAGCGGTATTAAATATTTCCATTATCGTGAAATGCTTAATGAGCTTTCTACAGAAGGACGTTCCCGTGGTTTTCTTACCAGTTCGCTTACTAATGAATTACCGGGTTGGCATTGGACTCCTGTTAAAAAAGGCTTCAATATAGCTTGGGTAAAGCATTTCTAAAATCTGACAGCTTGATTTTTCTTTTCTCTCTACAATAAATTCCTCTCCTGTCAAGTTTCTAATTTTCCGGAATCAATTTAACCGGACAATTGAACTCACAATGTAAAGAACATAAATTACATCTTGAGTTTAAGACTAAAAACTTGGAAACTGTGAAACATCTTTTAGTGGCAAACTGCTTAAAGTTACTGCCTAATTATCTAAAATAATCCTTCAAAGTTAAAAATCTAAAATCATCTATTCATTCTAAATAATGATAATGGGAAGTACATTTATTAACTGCTTGATAAAACCGACGAGCAAAAGTTCGCTTGATCCGAAAGGTGTAAATGGCTGCATCTGAAACACAAGAACAGCTGTATTTTGCTCTTCAAACTTTTACTGAAGTCAACAACATCATTGCCTCTTCACACAATTCTGAAGAGACTCTGGCCAGGACTGTCAGCATGATAGCAAAGCGAATACAAGTCGATGCATGTTCAATTTATATTTTTGATACAGACCGTGGAGTACTGATCCTGAAAGCAACTCACGGTCTTGATCCTTCCACCATTGAGTCTGTTCACATGCCTCCTTCTGAGGGACTGGTTGGATTGGTACTGGAGCGCTCTGCTCCAGTGCAGGAATCTCAAATGCAGGAACATCCAAGATTTAAAGCATTTCCTCAAACAAAAGAAGATTCATTTTCTTCTTTTCTGGGAGTTCCTCTGATAGAACATCGAAAATCTTTTGGAGTACTTGTAGTTCACACTACAGAACCACGCATATTTTCTCCCGAGGAAGTGCTAATACTGAGTTCAATCGCAACTCAAATCTCCAGCCTTGTTTCTAAAGCCCTCCTTCTAAAGCAACTTGATACAGCAACACAGGAACCAACTGTTGCTGAGAAAAGAAAAGGAACTACTCTTCGCCTGTCCGGACAAGCGGTTGCTTATGGTGTTGCAGTTGGAAAAGCAATACGCCTGCAGCAATCTGAACTTGAAGAACCACAGCAGAGCAGTACCAGATCTGCAGAAAATGAAATGTCTGACTTTCAATCTGCAATGGATCACACAATTTCTGATACTATGGACTTGATTGAAAAAGTCTCGGATCGTGTTGGTACTGAAGAAGCTTCTATTTTTCACGCACATCTAATGTTTTTGGAGGATCATCATTTTCAGAACAAAATTAAGACAAAAATAGAATCTGGAAATACTGCATCATGGTCAATTTACCAGACAGTTCACGAATATCTGGGTGCATTTGAAGAAATTAAAGATCCTTACCTCAGTGAAAAAGGCTCGGATTTAAAAGATGTTGGCTACCGTCTCTTACACTATCTAGGACATGAGGTCCTTTCTGTTACCAAAAAGACAGGGATTCTTATTATGCGCCAACTCCTTCCGGGAGATATCGCCAGGATGGACACAACACGGATTAAAGGAATTATTTTGTCAACTGGAGGTATAGTTTCACACGCAGCCATTCTGGCTCGTTCTTTGGGGATTCCTGCAGTTTGTCTTGAAGACCGTGAATTGGAGTTGATTAAAGATGGAGACCCGCTGGTTATTGACGGAGATTCCGGGTTAGCAGTAGCTTATCCGGAAAAAGAAGTACTTGCTGAATTTAAACATTTGCTGGTTGAACAACAGCATTATTTTAAGCACCTTGAAGAGTTTAAGGATATCCTATGCAAAACGAGTGATGGTACACGAATAAATTTAATGGCCAATATTGCCCTGGGAAGTGATCAAATTCAATTACCCCGCTATGGTGCTGAAGGGGTTGGGCTGTTCAGAACCGAAATTTATTTTCTTTCACTTGATCGCTACCCTGACATTTCTGAGCAAACGCAGGTATATCGTGAATTGCTTGATAATGTTGCAGAAGATAAGCCCGTGATTTTCCGGACTTTGGACGTTGGTGCAGACAAAGCAGCACCATACATGGGTTTTCAAGATGAGGATAATCCCTTTCTTGGTTATCGTGCAGTACGCCGTCAGTTGAAACAAAAAACTGTACTAAAGGATCAATTGAAGGCTTTACTTTTGGCAACAGGAACTCGTCCTAACGTTCGCTTACTGTTCCCAATGATTACAAATGTTAAAGAAATCAGACAGGCAAAGGAATTATTCGAAGAGTGCCGTATTGAAGTTGAAGCATCCGGTGAAGCTATAGCAAAAATAGAAGTGGGTATGATGTTTGAGGTTCCAAGTGCCTTTTTGATTTGTGATAAATTTATGTCGGAAATTGACTTTTGTTCGATTGGCAGCAACGACCTCACTCAATACGTACTGGCTGTTGATCGTAATAATCCCCAAATTGCTGACCTTTACGACCCTCTGCATCCTGCTGTTCTGCAATTAATTCATCGACTTGTGCAAACGGCAGAAGAACATCAAAAATCTGTTGAATTGTGTGGTGAAATGGCTTCAGATCCTGACGGATGTGTGATTCTAGTCGGTCTTGGAATCAATTCACTCAGCATGAATGCGCCTTTAATTCCAGTTGTAAAAAAACGTCTCTCAGAAATATCACTGCCTGATGCAAAAATTCTGGCTCAAAATGCCTTGAATGCAACCTCTCCGGAGGAAGTGCGTAACTTGATTCGTGAATGTTTTCCAGATACTCATTCCAAAGAAAAACATAAACAATGATGACTCAAAACGATCCTCATAAAATCTGTTTGATTCATGGTAACCAACTGTTATTGGTAGAGGAAACCGCGAATACTTTAATAGATCAGAGACTTGAGGGCCGGGAACAGGATTGGAGTTTGGAGCGCTTCAATGCGCAGGAAATGTTGAAAACGATTGGAGAATCTGGAAAAAACAGTATCGATGACCTTTTGATCAGTTGTGAAACATTACCGATGCTAACTGACCGCAAAGTAATCCGGATCGATAATTTTGAACTGATCAAGAAAGCAGCAAATAAAAGTGACAATTCCCAAGCGGTCAGGCTTTTTGAAGCACTTGAAAACATCATAAAAAATCCTCCGGAAAGCTTGTGGTTTGTCTTTACCAGTCCGGCAATGCGTGAACAGGATTTCAGTAAACCACTCTATCGCAGCATCAAACAGGGCGGTGGTCGGATACAAAAATTTGTAGCCTACGATAATAGTACTCCATACAACTGGGTTATTCAGCGAGGAGAGCAAAAAGGATTGCCCCTTACAGCGGATGTTGCACGTTTACTGATAAACATTGTGGGCAACGATTTGACTGATCTTGACCACGAACTGGAAAAATTAAGCCTCTATTTATCAGGTAAAACCGTCTCAGAAGAAATGATCAAAGAACACATTCGCGGTCACAAACATTTTTCTGTTTTCCGGATGACTGAAGCTTTGTCCCGGAAGGAATTACTGCCTGCCCTGGAAATTCTTGATCATCAGCTACAATCGGCTCCCCGTGAACACGTGCGCCTTTTCGCACTCATCATTATGCAGTTTCGCCGCCTTCTCATCATTCACAGCATGTTTGAACAATTTTATAAGGAATCAGAAATTATTGGAAAAATATCTCTTCCACCATTTCTCAGCAAACAAGTTTTGGCACAAGCTCGAAATTTTACCAGTGAAGAATTACAAAATATCTACACAGAACTTTCTAAACTGGACTTGCGGGTAAAGTTCAAAAATACACTTGCACCTCTTCTACTTCAGGACCTTTTTCAGCGCATTTGTTCCGGACAGTTCCAAAATGCAGTTAAATAACGATCAACCTGAGTTGAACAACGAAAACTTTCCACGTCTTTTTTCTCCAATTGATCTGTGCGGACATTCCCTGCGTAACCGCATAGTTTTTGGTGCGCACACCGCCAATATGTCTGAACAGGGCCTTCCGGGAGAAAGGCATCTTGCCTATTACCGTGAACGTGCGCTGGGAGGTGCAGCGATGCTGGTCATCGAACCGATACCGGTGCATCCTGCAGCAGTTTTGACACGGGGTAATTTTCGGAACAGCACTGATGAAGTCATTCCTCACTTTAGAAAAATCACGGATGCAGTTCATGAAGAAGGAGCCTTGATTCTGCAGCAGCTTTACCATGTAGGCCAGCATGGGGATTCCGACAATTCATATCACGCCAACTGGTCTCCTTCCGGAATGCCGAGTTACCATGATTCCGACGGAAGTCACACTATGAATGAAACAGAAATAGAGGAGACTATTGAGGGCTTCGTGCAGGCCGCCAGAAGATGCAGTGACGCCGGTTTTGACGGTGTAGAAGTCTGGGCTGCTTATCACGGCATGGTTGATCAATTTTGGACACCATGGTCAAATCAGCGCACAGACCGTTGGGGTGGATCGCTGGAAAACCGTACACGCTTTTCACGGGAAATCATCACACGAATCCGTAAAATATGCGGTGATGATTTTATTGTCGGCATTGCAGTCAACGACGAACCGGATTTCGAAGTCGCCCTCCAGCGTGAATCAATTGCGGAAATCATCGCCCTTCACGATCGCGATCATCTGCTTGATTACGTCACCTGCGGTACCGGAAGCTACTTCGATTTCTACAAGCTGATGCCTACATTTCTCTATCCGGAACGATTGGGAGCGGAACTTGCGGAAGTGCTCAAAGGTGCTGTAACCCATGCCTTGGTAATTGCGGAAAGCCATATCCGCACACCGGAGAATGCCGAGGCCGTGTTATCTGCCAACCAGGCTGATCTGGTTTCCATCGTCCGCGGACAAATCGCGGATCCGCATTTGGCCAACAAAGCCCGGGAAGGACGAGCCG
>JGI12207J13218_1000122_pt1 | contig 13023 bp, 10 predicted proteins | sample DeeseametaMP0372_FD_13218 | JGI IMG/M metagenome (IMG submission 13218) | reverse complement strand
AGACCGGCAATTTGAATAAAAATTCCCAATGAGAGAAGCCCAGCCAAAATTTTTCCCACGGACCATTTGTTGACATACCGTTCAGAATCCTTAGAGGAAAGCAGCATCAATACAAAGAGGAAAAGAACCATGATTGCGCCCGCATAAACCAAAACCTGAATGACTGCTACAAACTCTGCGTTGAGCATTACATAGATTGCACCTAAACAAAAAAAAGTGCCCACCAGGGACAGCGCGCAATGTATTGGATTCCGTAAAAAAAGGACACCCAACGCACCCAGCACGCTCAGTACAGCAAAAATGTAAAAAATTGTTAACATATCTAATAATTACGACATAAATAATGATGAACTATTTTAAAGTTACAAATTCCGGGACAACGTTCTTACCGGAGTCTTTTGTTTTTTTGGTAAGTCCAATTCCAAGGCCTCCAATTTCATCAAAACTAAGTCCGGAAAATGCCTTTGCTTCCAGGGCCATTGCGTTAAAAACTTGTGGAATACTTTCGAAACTACTTTTGTGCCCCAGAGCCTGCGATAATTCTGAAATAATCTGCCACTCCGGGCGAGTCCTGCGTAAAGCCTTGACGGCAATTTCAGTTGACTGAACACGCTGATTTTTGTTGGTATAGGTTCCTTCTTTTTCTGAATAAAACTGGCCGGGAAGTACAACGTCAGCCATTTCACTCCAGGAATTGTGGAAAACTCCAATATGAATTACCAGCTGTGTTCGCTTTATTATTTCCTTAAACTCCAATTCGTTTTCAAATGGGTTGCCCAGTACGAAGACTACTTTCAATTCACCTTCGATCACTTTTTTAAGTTTTTTGTTCTTCTGGTCTCCCTTGATATGAAGCGCCAGGGCTCCAGCCCGGTTGGGAGTTTTGTCTGTAGTGATGAGGGTGTTGATGAAAAAATCACTTTCACTTTGTTCCCACGTCGGAAAGGGACAAAAGATGTTTTCAGAAGAGAATCCTTCTTTCAGAAGTTTTTGAATTAAAAATAATTCTTCGTTGCTCGCATGAGTGTCGGTAAGTGCAAGAACCTCCTGGGGAAGCGGCTTCAGCTCTCTGATTCGTTCCGCAATTGCACCGTATGCTTTTTCCCATGAAATACCTTCGAGATTCTCTCCAATTAGTCCCAAAGGCTGATTTATTCTGGATTTTTTTTCATTCATTTTTCTGTAAGTCAAACGACCTTCATCACACAACCACCATTTATTGACATTTTGGTTTTCGTGAGGTTTGAGTCGAAACACTTCGTTACGGTCATGTTCTATCGTAACATTGCAGCCCGTAGAGCAGCCGGTACAAATGGAATGATTTTTTTTCAGTTTCCAAACGCGACGCTTGAAGCGGAACTCCTTTTCCGTGATGGCGCCGACCGGACAAATGTCCGCCATGTTTCCCTGAAATTTATTCGTCATCGGTCTGTCTGTATAGGTATCCACGGCCAATTCATGTCCACGGTTAAACATGCCGAATTCGTTGGTACCGGTGATTTCCCTGGTAAATCTGTCACAGCGAGAACATTGTATGCAACGGTTACGTTCAAGGGCTACAAAAGTACCAATGTCGCGCCAACCGTTAACCCGTTTAGAATAATCCATTTCCGATTTACCGGAACCATATTTAAAGGAATAATCCTGCAGTGTACATTCTCCGGACTGATCACAGATCGGACAATCGAGAGGGTGATTAATCAGCAAGAATTCGTTAACAAGTTTCCGTCCCTCTTCAACTTTTTGATTGAAAGTTTCGATCTTCATGCCTTCCGTGGCATCGACAGAACAAGCGGTTTGGAGTTTTGGTGCAGGTCTGCCATTTCCAAGATCGATCACATCCACTAGACACATTCGGCAGGTGGCGACTATAGACATTCCGGGATGGTAGCAATAATGAGGAATTATTTTTCCGCAACGTAAAGCGGCAGAAAGGACTTTTTCGCCCGGTTCATATTCAACCGGCTCACCATCAATTTGAAATACAGGCATGGAAAACTCGTTTAAGTAGTGGCATAATAATTCCGGAACTCCTCCGGAAATTTGTTTACAAAACTTTGAATCGGCAACGCGGCGGCATCCCCCAAAGCACAAAGAGTGGTCCCCAACATGTTTCCGCCGACTCGGTCAAGACGCTTCAATTTTTCTTCACTTCCGTTTCCATTGAGAAAATCACGAACAATTTGACGAGACCAGTGAGTTCCTTCGCGGCAGGGCGTACACTGTCCGCAGGATTCATGGGCGTAAAAACGGGTAATGCGGTGGAGTAATTTCACTACATCAGTGTCTTCATCAAAGACCATCATTGCCGCAGACCCCATCATGGACCCTATTTTTGCCAAATCATCAAAGTTATAAAGCACATCAATTTCATCGGCTTTCATGACAGGTGAAGAGGAGCCTCCGGGAATTACACCTTTAAGCTTCTTTCCATTCAGAATGCCTCCGCCGATTTCGTAAATAATGTCTTTCATACTGACATCCATCCGCAACTCATAAACTCCCGGACTATTTACATGACCACTCAAGCTCACTAAATGTGTCCCTGAATTATTTTGTGGACCAAAACTTTTGAAAGATTCCACTCCACCATCGCTAAAAATAAAGGGCAAACAGGCCAATGTTTCAACATTGTTTACACTCGTTGGGCATCCGTTGAAGCCTGAAACTGCAGGGAAAGGAGGTTTTACTCTGGGCTGTCCGCGTTTGCCCTCCAATGAATCCAGCAGTGCGGTTTCCTCGCCGCAAATATAAGCACCTGCGCCGGTGTGGATAGTGATATCCAAATTAAAGCCGCTGCCCAGCGGGTCGTGTCCAAGAAGCCCGTCTGCATATAATTCATCAACAGCAGCATTTAAGGTCTTGATGGCTGGAAAAAATTCACCACGAACATAGACATAAGCATGATGACAACCAACAGCATAACTTCCAATCATCAGGCCTTCCAAAAAAAGGTGAGGATCTTTTAGCATCAGTTCGCGATCCTTACAAGTCCCCGGTTCAGATTCATCAGCATTGGCAACCAGATAACTGGGTTTACCGGTTCCTTTTGCCATGAAGCTCCATTTCAAACCTGTCGGGAATCCAGCTCCGCCCCGTCCGCGTACTCCGGATTCTTTGACTTCCTGCACAACTTCTTCCGGCTTCATGCCAAATACTTTTTTCAAAGATTTAAACCCACCAGTTTTTTTGTAACCGGCCAGGGATTTATCGTATTTGGGATTTCTGATATTTTTAAAAAGAACAAGGGTTTCTTCTAGCATTTTTACTGTTTCAGTTGATCAATCAATTTGTTCATTTTGTCCGGAGTTACCTGCTCATGATAGTCCTCATTTACAATGATCGCAGGTGCAAAACTGCACGCTCCAATACACTCCATTTCTTCAATGCTGAATTCACCATCAGCTGTCGTATGTCCTGCGTGAATGTTTAGTTTTTTTTCTGTGTGTTCCAACAACTCTGTTCCTCCAACGAGGCAACATGGTACGCAAGTACAAACCTGCAAATGGAATTTCCCGGGACGTTTCAAACGAAACATAGTGTAAAAGGTAACCACGCCTTCAACATGAGTAAGCGGCACTTCGCAAATTTCTGCCACGTACTGCATCCACTCTTCCGTCAACCAACCATCATTTTCATTCTGAGCCAGAAGTAAAATTGGAATCAGTGCATTTTGCTTGATGGGATAACGACTCAGCAGATTGTCAACTTTAGTCTGAATGTCCTTGGAGAACAAATTAAAACCTCTTTTTTCGATGCATTGTAGAAATAATACGAGTCTTATTTGTATCAAATACTACCAAATAATCAATAAAATTCGTTTATCAAAGGTGTTTTTTATATTAAATGTTTTGTGCTTCCTGTGTGTATCATTAATTTTTTATTATTAAAACCAACTATTATTTGTATTATATTCTTAATGTTGACTTTTTATTTATAGTCGAATGCCATTTAATCACTTTTTATCGTCATAATTGACAACTGTTTTTATTCAAAGGTATTATTATTTAATATTTTTTCACAATGTTTGCGTTTTTACTTGAGGCGGCAATAAAATAGTGGTATATTTTAGGTTAAACTATACATTTGTCTAAACTAAGAACATGAAAAAACGCTTGAACGGTTCTCAAATTTTAGTTGAAGTCCTGAAGAAACAAGGAGTTGAGTATATTTTCGGATATCCCGGTGGTGCTTGTATGCCGATTTTTGATGCACTTGTAGATGCTCCGGAAATAAAAATAATTTTAGTACGTCACGAACAAGGGGCAACACACATGGCGGACGGTTACGCGAAAGCTACTGGAAAAACCGGAGTGGTTTTGGTGACTTCCGGACCCGGGGCGACTAACACCGTCACTGGTATACTCACTGCTCATATGGATTCAGTACCTCTTGTGGTTCTAACAGGACAAACCATCACGCCCAATTTGGGTAAAGATGCTTTTCAGGAGGCCGATGTGTTTGGTGTGACAATGCCTGTAGTCAAACACAGTTATCTGGTCAGGGATGTAAAAGACTTGTCAAGAATTGTTAAAGAAGCATTCTATCTTGCCTCAACAGGTCGTCCCGGGCCCGTTTTGGTAGACTTACCCAAAGATGTGGTTTCTGAAGAATGGGCAGAAGATTTTTCCGCAAAGATGGATCTGCCGGGCTATTCAGTACCTAAAAGTGGGAACTCCAACAGCATTAAAAAAATCTCTGAGTTGCTGGCAAAATCAAAACGCCCGTTGCTTTATGTTGGGGCTGGTGCAGTAATTTCCTCAGCAGGAAAACAAGTAAAAAAACTGGCAGAAAAACTTCGGGCTCCTGTTACCACAACTCTGCTTGGAAAAGGGAGTATTTCTGAAATGCACCAGCTTTCAGTTGGAATGCTGGGTATGCACGGAACAGCTTATGCCAACAAGGCAGTTATCGAGTGTGATCTGATTATGGCAATCGGCGCACGCTGGGATGATCGCATTACGGGCAAAGTTAGTGAATTTTGTCCAAACGCCACAAAAATACATATAGACATCGATCCTGCTGAATTTGGAAAAATCATTCAACCGGACATCAGCGTAAATGGAGATGCAGCTTTGGTCCTGGATGAATTGATTCCTCTGGTAAAGCCGCTTGACACCAAAGAGTGGCTGAAGAAAATTGAGAACTGGAAAAAGAAACACCCCTTAAAATATCCAAAGCGTGGAGGTTTGCGCGCACAACATGTTTTAGCTGAACTGGACCGTTTAACCGGATCCAATGCTATTATTGCTACGGATGTCGGCCAACACCAGATGTGGGCGGCCCAATTCTGCAAATCCCTCCGCGAACGCCAATGGCTGTCCAGCGGAGGAGCTGGAACCATGGGATACGGATTCCCCGCAGCTATTGGAGCGCAACTTGGAAACCCAGAAGATCTTGTAGTTGCTGTTGTGGGTGACGGCGGTTTCCAAATGACTATGTCGGAGCTGGCAACGGCTGCAATTAACAAGTTGCCGCTCAAAATTTTGATTATCAACAACAGCTATCTGGGCATGGTTCGGCAATGGCAACAGCTGTTTTTTGATAACCGTGAAAGCGGAGTAGACATGGAAGGTAATCCGGATTTTGTCAAAATTGGTGAAGCATACGGAATCAAGGGTTTTCATCTGAGGCGTGCAGGTGATGTGACAAAAGTGTTAAAAAAAGCTCTAGCCTATAACGATGGTCCCTGTATTATTGAAGCAGAAGTGGTCAAAGCTGATAATGTTTTTCCGATGATTCCTGCAGGAGCCGCTGTCAGCGATATGTTAATTGATGAACCTCCGGCAAGCAAGAAACTTAAAAAGCCCGTTGGCAGTACTTGATCTCTGAAATAGGTGAAAAATCAGCTTTCATTACCGTTTAATTTTTATACTTTTAATCGATGCCCTGCTTACTAATCGGTCATAATTAATCACAATCAGGCTTTTATGGAAGAAAAATTTGCAATCAGTATTTATGTATGTAATAAGCCCGGAGTTCTTGTCAGGATTGCTCAAACATTTGCGCGTCGTGGTTACAACGTGGACTCACTGGTCGTTTCACCGGCACACAACACCAACTTTTCAAGAATTACAGTAGTAGTACAAGGTGTACCAAGCTCATACGACCAAATACTGCGGCAACTGAATAAATTGGTTGATGTTGTTCACGCCGCCAGTCACCCTTCTACGGATATTGTGGATCGGGAGATGGCATTATTTAAAGTAAGGGCAAAGCCTGATCAGCGTGCAGAAATTTTCCAGATTGTAGAGGTGTTTCGTGCAAAAACAGTAGACATTACGGATCAGTCTCTTGTGATTGAAACGACCGGGGATTCCTTAAAAATCGATGCCCTTGAAAAACTGCTGGAGCCAATGGGGCTTGTGGAAATGGTACGTTCCGGGAAGTTGATAATGAAGAGGGGACTTGAGGAAACCTGAGAACCGCTCTGCACTTTCCAGTACATATATTTGGTTAAGTTCTATCTGTTCAATTTTACTGGAAGAACCTCTACAGTTTCTTCCAGTAAAAATTCTTTTTGAATGATACTTTGAATCGAAGCAGCTAATTTTTGAAAACACACTTTTCTATTGGAAGTTTTCCGAAATAATAATCCAACTCTTCTGGCAGGGAAGCATTTTGAATTAGATTATTATAATCAATTGCAGTTTGTGGAATCAGGGTAATTCCAATACCAGTAGATACCATATGTCTGATTGTTTCCAGACTTGTACCCTGGAAATCTTTTCTTTCTTTGGTCATGGCTTGTGAACAAACATCCATAACCTGCCCTCTCAAGCAATGACCTTCTTCCAGTAATAATAGAGTTTCATCCTGCAAATCCTCTATCTTGATAGATAATTTAGCAGCAAATGGGTGCTGATTGTTAGCAGCAACATAAAATGGTTCTGTGTATAGAATGATCTCTTCAAGTCCTCTCATTTCTAGAGGAACTGCTAAGATTCCTGCATCCAATGTTCCTTCACTCAGTTTTTTCAACATAACTTCTGTTTGAACTTCCTGTAAGATAATTTCCAGTTGAGGATAGGCTTGATTTATAGGTTGCACAATCAAGGGCAAAAGATAAGGTGCTATTGTTGGAATTAGACCAACATTGAGTGTACCGCTCATTGGATCTGTATAGTTTGAAACCATATTTTCAATGGAAGCCGCATCAGCCAAAATTCTCCGTGATATTTTTACTATTTCTTCACCAATGGGTGTCAAAAAGACATTTCTGGTGGTTCGTTCTACCAGTTGAGCGCCAATGTGGTCTTCTAATTTTTTTAGTTGTCCGCTCAAAGTAGGTTGGCTCACAAAACATTTTTCTGCAGCCTTTCGAAAATGTTTATATTCTCCAATGGCTGCAAGATATTCCAAATCTCTCAAATTCATTAAACACTCCTCAAACAAAAGGTTAATCTGTATTAATTGATGTTACCAATCAGAATAACAAAATTAAAAGATTAAACAAATCAATTTAAATATTTTATATTTACACTGAGTTCATTGAGGGCTAAAGGGGAGTTTATACCCGGGGTTTAGAGCAGACTTGAGCATGAGAAAGAGGGATATGGAACTTCAGTCAGCAGGCTGATGGCGTTATAGCTTTGGCTTCAAGTCTCTTGTTTTATCACACAATCCAGCAGATCTTTTCCATGCTGTTCAGATCATAACCACTTTCGTCAATGTTGACCTGTTAGTCCACATCACCATTGACAACGATATAAAAACCCTTGCCATGCATTCCAAGCCTGCCCTTCGAAACATCTAGTTCAAGGTCGAGTTTCTTGGAGTATTCATCTTTAAACTGTCTTCGGGCATCTGATCTCAATTGGAAATGGGCATTGTCGTTATCTTCTTCGTTATTTCGGTTGGGTGCTCACTCTGAGATTTCTCTAGTCGGAATGCAAAGATTGCAAGAAGCACCTTCTCATTTGAAAGTTTTTAATGACTTTGCCAAGGCGTATTGTTGTTCCTTCATTTCTTCGCTGCTCTCTATCGATCATTGAATTGATAGTCAATGCCTGTCAAAGTCATCGAAACAAACGATTAGACAAAACCGATTCTCTTCTCTAGGATAACCATATTATCTAATCACAGTTTTACCGTTCATCCCCTAACGCTCCTGAGGGAGCCTCACATATTAAGAAGGAGAATTATGACTACTGAAAGCAAATGTCCTGTTATGGGCAAAACACATCAGGCCGCTGGCGGCACAGCGAACCAACACTGGTGGCCGAACCAGTTGAACATGCGGATCCTGCGACAGAACCATCCACAGGACGATCCCAACGGTGAGGGATTCGACTACGCAAAGGAGTTCAANAGCCTCGACTTTGAGGCCCTGACGAAGGACGTTGATGCCCTGATGACCCAGTCGCAGGACTGGTGGCCAGCCGACTATGGCCACTATGGACCACTTTTCATCCGGTTGACGTGGCACGCGGCTGGAACGTATCGTATCACAGACGGTCGCGGCGGTGGTGGTGCGGGTGCACAACGCTTCGCCCCACTGAACAGCTGGCCCGACAACGTCAACCTCGACAAGGCGCGCCGGCTGCTCTGGCCGATCAAGCAGAAGTACGGCCGGAAGATCTCCTGGGCCGACCTGCTTATCTTCGTTGGCAACCGCGCCCTGGAGACGATGGGCTTCAAGACCTTCGGTTTCGGCGGCGGCCGCGAGGACATCTGGGCCCCCGACGAGGACACGTACTGGGGACCGGAGACCGTCTGGCTAGACGACGAGCGCTACAGCGGTGATAGGGAGCTGGCCGAACCTCTCGGCGCCGTACAGATGGGACTAATATATGTTAACCCACAGGGTCCAAACGGCAATCCGGACCCGCTGTTGGCCGCGCGAGACATCCGTGAAACGTTCCGCCGGATGGCGATGAACGACGAGGAAACCGTGGCTCTAATTGCTGGTGGCCACACGTTCGGCAAAACACATGGTGCTGCCGAGGAACATTACAAAGGTCCCGAGCCAGAGGGCGCGAAGATTGCTGAGCAGGGCTTCGGATGGACGAGCAGCTTTGGCAGCGGCAAAGGCGGCGATCAGATCGGCAGCGGGCTGGAGGGCGCTTGGACCACCGAGCCGGCGAAGTGGGACAACGGCTACTATGAGAATCTGTTCGACTACGAGTGGGAGCTGACGAAGAGCCCGGCCGGTGCGCATCAGTGGACCCCCAAGAACTCCGAAGCGCAGGGCACCGTGCCTGACGCCCACGATTCGTCGAAGACGCACGCCCCCACGATGCTCACGACGGACCTCGCGCTGGTCACCGATCCGATTTACAAAGAGATCTCGAAGCGGTTCTACGAGAACATGGACGAATTCGCCGACGCATTTGCTCGCGCTTGGTACAAGCTAATACACCGAGATATGGGACCCGCCGTGCGGTACCTTGGACCGTGGGTTCCCAACGAAGAACTACTTTGGCAGGATCCCGTTCCTGCCGTTGACCACACTCTGATCAACGATGCGGACATAGGGTCTCTCAAGGCCAAGATCCTCGGCTCAGATTTGTCGATCTCTCAGCTGGTCTCGACCGCTTGGGCGTCGGCCTCAAGCTATCGTGATACAGATAAGCGAGGTGGCGCGAACGGCGCACGGATTCGCCTTTCACCACAGGCTGAATGGGACGTTAACGTGGCCTCTGGCATAGCCCCGGTGGTGGCAACTCTCGAAGGGATCCAGCAAGAGTTCAACAACTCGCAAACAGGGGGGAAGAAAGTTTCGCTTGCCGACCTAATCGTGCTGGGTGGTTGCGCAGCCGTCCAAGAGGCGGCGAAGCGTGCGGGCCAGGACGTGGAGGTCCCCTTCACGCCTGGGCGCACCGACGCATCACAGGAGCAAACCGACGTCGAGTCGTTCGCATTCCTCGAGCCGGTCGCAGACGGGTTCCGGAACTACCTCCGGGTGGGCCATAACCTCCAGACAGAGCACCTGTTGGTCGACAAGGCGTTCACGTTGAATCTGACGGCTCCCGAGATGACGGTCCTTGTCGGCGGCATGCGTGTCTTGAACGCCAACGCCGGAGCGTCGAAGCACGGGGTTTTGACTGACCGTCCAGAGACGCTGACCAACGACTTCTTTGTGAATGTGCTCGATATTTCGACGGAGTGGAAGGCTACGTCAGACGCCGAGCAAGAGTTCGAGGGTCGTGATCGTAAGAGTGGAGAACTCCGATCGACCGGCACTAGGGTCGACCTAGTTTTCGGTTCGAACTCTGAACTCCGGTCCCTCGCTGAGGTCTACGCTAGTGACGACGCGCAGCAGAAGTTTGTCAGTGACTTTGTGGCTGCGTGGGACAAGGTTATGAATCTAGATCGCTTCGACCTATGATCCATGTCTGCGGAATGGTTCATAGAGAGAAGTATCACAAAAAATGTGAAACAAGATATTTCCGGATATCTTTTGCTTCTTTCATTGGACCATCTTGAGTTATTAGGCAGGGGACCATCACATCCCCTGTCAGTTCTACAAGTTCTTTCGCATAGTCCGGATTCAGGCGGATATCCTTGAATGTAAATTTATCTTTATTTTTAGCATGGAAATCGTATTCAGCACAATCTGCGAATATTCACAGTCTTCATAAAAATAAAGTTCCATTCACTGTGTGTCAGATTAAAATTCCCAAAAAAAAAGGCGGTCTTAATTGAGACCGCCTGTATGATTTTAAAAAAGATTTCCAGTCGCTCAGCTGTTAACCTTTTTGCACTCAGCTAAAAGCTCGCCAATAATGCGCTCTCCATCTGCCATAACGGAATATCGAACCGAGCCTTGCTTGTCTACTATAACTGTTGATCGAGCTGCGAATCCCTTATTCTCCAAATAAGCCCCATAAGAAGTCGACATGGCGCCTTTTGGATGGAAATCCTGCAGCAGTGGATAAGACACACCGCCAAGGGATTCGGCCCATTTTTTATGTGAATGTTTACTGTCAATGCTCACACCCAATACTTGAGTGTCTGCCTCCTTGAATCGATCAATCATCGACTCAATTTTGGGTATTTCCCTGCTTCATGTGGCTGTCCAATCTAATACATAAAACACCAGCATTACATTCTTTTCTCCCTTGAACTCACTCAGGGAAAACTCCGTATCAAACTGACTGGCCAATTTAAAATCCGGTGCTTCCGAACCAACTGCAATCATTAATACCTCCAAAGAATTATTTGAAAAAGCCCTGAAAACAACATGAATTCAGAGTAAACGTAAACTGTGACTAACAGCCGAAAGATGGGGATAACTCGGTTGTCAAATTGATCTGACTAAACTTATTTACTCAGTTGATTAAATGATTGTCCGATCGGCAAAAACGGAAGAACATTCCTTCCCAACTCTTTGTCAGCAATCACCTTGTTTACTTTGGGGAGAATGCTGGCCATTGTTTCTAGCAGAATCCGCTCCCGGGTAATATCTTTGGCCATTTTATATTCTTCATAGATCAGATTAAATCTTTCTGATTCACCAAGGGCGACCAACACCTTTTCTTTGGCATAACCCTTTGCACTATTGATCAGCTGTGCAGCTTCTCCTCTGGCTTTCGGGACAAGATTGTTTCTGTAACCTTCTGCATCATTAATCATTTTTTCACGGTCCTCACGGGCACTGACCACATCTTTAAAAGCTTCTTTTACAGCATCCGGAGGATGAACATCCTGCAGTTTCACATTCTCAATCTTAATTCCGCCTTCGTAACTGTTCATTGTTTGCTGAAGAAGCAGAGCAGTAGTATCTTCAATTATTCCTTTTCCAACAGTCAGTGCTTGCGTAACTGAAGAATCACCGATAACTTCACGCATCGCGGATTCAGCGGCAGATCTCACAGTTACATCCGGATTAGTCAGACTATAAAGATAATTTTCCAAATCAGAAATGCGATACTGCACAATGAACTGCACATCAATGATGTTTTCATCTCCGGTGAGCATTAATGATTCTTTTAAAACGCGTCTGTATTTGGCAGGAGGTCCAGTCTGTATTGTACGGAATCCAATCTCAAGTCTCCTCACTGCAGTTACCGGAGCAATCTGGACGGTTTCGATCGGAGACGGTAAATGATAATGCGGTCCCGGTCCAACCACTTCTGTAACCTCTCCAAAACGCTTGATGACTCCCTGTTCTTCAGGATCAATAATAAAAATACCTGTTGCCAACCAAACGATAATTGCTAAAATTATGATGTAGGAAAATACCCCTTTTTTTGGCAGACCAATCTTAAACTTATCCTGAAGATTGCTGAGGAGTTCATCAATATCGGGAGGTTTCGGCCCTTTTTCCCAAGGTGATTTATTTGGCGGTTTGTTCCAGGTACCCATTTTAAATTTTCATGTTTAAGATTTTGATAGATTAGACAATAAATTAAGCGAAGACTGCGGAAAATACAAGCTTAATGCTCACATGCATACAAAATAATTGAAAACAGTATTTTGATGAACTAGTTTACAAAGTCTATAATTCACAATTGTTTGTCATTCCTGCTTTCGCGGGAATGGATAATTTTCAGGTAATTGTCTAATCTTGATTGCTAACAAGCAATACATTGTTAATGCAGAATGACTTATGCAGTCAGTACCTCAACTCCACTTTCAGTAACCAGCAACGTGTGTTCCCACTGAGCAGATAACTCTCCGTCCACAGTCACAGCCGTCCAGCCGTCACCCAAAACTCTGCATTCATAACTGCCCATGTTGATCATCGGTTCAATTGTGAAGATCATATTTTCCTGAATGGTTACACCTGTCCCCGGCTGACCGAAATGCAGTACCGAAATGCAGTACCTGTGGAGGCTCGTGAAATTCCACTCCAACTCCATGTCCTGCAAAATCTCTGACTACCGAAAAGCCGTGTTTTTCCGCATGCTGCTGAATAGCGTGGCCAATGTCCCCAAGCGTATTAGATGGACAAACCTGTTCTATCCCCAGTTCAAGACATTCCCGTGTGACTTCCACCAATTCCCGCGTTTTTTCCGGAACATCGCCAATGATAAACATTCTGCTGGCATCTCCAAAATAGCCGTCCAAATCGCAGGT
>JGI12207J13218_1000120_pt1 | contig 13047 bp, 9 predicted proteins | sample DeeseametaMP0372_FD_13218 | JGI IMG/M metagenome (IMG submission 13218) | reverse complement strand
TATAGAAAAGCAATACTAATAGGAAATTGAAAAAAGGTCAACAAATAAAAAGTGAAGGACATTAACGAGTCGCATGAAAGATGTCCGACTATTGGGTAAACAAGAATCAGTGACCCGAATCGTTCAGGAAGAAATTAGCCCAGAATATGAATGTCTCCCGAAATCTCCGGACTGTATGTGCCAAAGGTCTGCGTAAGTTCCGTTTATTAAAATCAGTTCATCGTGATGTCCTTCTTCTGCAACCTGACCGTCACGCATCACAAGTATTCGGTCTGCATGTCTGATTGTAGAAAGCCTATGTGCAATAACCAGCGCTGTTTTTCCCTTGGTGATTCCTGCAAGATTAGCTTGAATTGCCCGCTCGGTTTCCGTATCAACAGAACTCGTCGCCTCGTCAAATATCATCACAGGTGAGTTTTTAAGCACTGCACGGGCAATACTGAGACGTTGACGCTGTCCTCCTGAAAGGAGGATCCCCCGTTCTCCGACAATAGTCTGATAGCCTTCCGGAAGTGTCTGTACAAAATCGTGGAGTTGCGCTGACCGTGAAGCAGCTTCAACTTCTTGAAGGTCCAGTTTTTCCGGACCGTAAGCGATATTTTCAGCAATAGTTCCGTGAAAAAGATAGACTTCCTGACTTACAAGTGCAATTTGTTTACGGAGTTCTGACAGTTCCAATTCCCGCAGGTCAATTCCATCAAGCAGTACCTGTCCTTCTGTGGGATCGTAAAGCCTCAAAAGCAGCTTAATTAAGGTGGATTTTCCGGCACCGGTGACTCCGGCAATGCCAATCATTTCACCTGGATTTACAGTTAAATTAAAGCCCTTTAAAACGTCACCGCCCCGCTTATAGCAAAAACCCACATTGCTGAGCTCAATTATGCCCTTAACAGGATGCGGAAGTATCTTAGGCCTTACAGGACTTACTATTTTACTGGGTGTATGGAGCAGACCGAATGTACGCCGTGCGCTGGCCTTGGCACGTTCATACTCATCAAGCGTCACTCCCATCCTGGTTAACGGCCAGAGCATTCGCTGAATCATCATAGAAAAGAAAACCAGTTCGCCAACTGTCAGCAATCCTTTGTCTTCCAACACCCAGTAACTCCCCAGTAAAAGTACACCGCCAAAACCAATTGCAATCGCCATACGAATAAGCGGTACATAAAGCGCACTGAGCTTGATCGCCTNGTAGTTTGCCTGTTTATATTGATGTGAAGCATCAGCCACACGTGCGGATTCAAATTTTTCTGCAGTGAAACTCTTGATTACAAGAATACCTGCAATATTATTCTCAAGACGGCTACTGAGCGCACCGACTGCTTCTCGAACCTTCCGGTAGCGTGGAGATATTAAGCGCTGGTACATCAGGCTTCCACAAAGTACAAAAGGCAGAGGCAATAACCCCACCATGGCCAATTCCCATGAAACTCCTAACATTACACTGCCGGCAAAAATGAAAAGTACAAGCAATTGCAGGATTTCGTTAAAGCCGATGTTAAGGAAACGCTCAATCTGGTTCACATCATCGTTCAGCATCGCCATCGTCTCCCCCATTCGGTGGTTCTCGAAAAACTCAATCTCACGCGTCTGCAAGTGATTATAGGCGTCTGTNCGCAACTGATGCTGTACACGCTGGGCAAGATTCATGAATCCGTACTGATAAGCCCATTGGAAAAGACTTTCGAAGAAAAAAATTACTACACCCAACACTGCCAGGAATACCGCCAACCTCCAGGGGTCTATAGTTCCGAGTAAATTCGCAATCCACTCCGGAGGCTCACGCCTGACGGAGTCAATCACCCAGCCCACCAGTACTGGCGGCATCAGGTCAAGAACCTTATTCAATATACTGGAAAAACAGGACCACGAAAAAAACCGCCAATGCGGACGCAGATAACGGAAAAGATTCCACATAGGAACGGCAGTTTTAACCGAAACAGGCAATGATTCTGTCATTTAAGCAAAATTATATATTTTTAATTATATTGAGAGCGCGAATTAAGCACTCTATGTGACACTTTGTGGAGAGAGCCAAAAACAAATCTGATGAAATACCTAAAAATACATACGTGAGTTATAGCTAAACTATTCCAGTAAATCAAGCAAATACACTTTAATTTATAAGATTAAATTATTAACTTCCCCCAAAACTTCAGCAATAATTTACCTTGGTATTGGCAGAATTTTGAACATTGATAATTATTAGGCGAGAGGTGCTAATCTAGTCACACCATTGGCAGGATTACAGGAAATAATTTTCGGATTCAAACTTGATTTTTTTCGGTAGCAGTCCTTAACCGAATTATAAAATTTTATTTCAAGTTCTGTTTTAACAATTGCAACAGCACAGCCTCCAAAGCCCGCACCTGTCATTCTTGCCCCCAGACATCCTGGAGCAGAGAGAGCGCATTCCACCATTGTATTCAAAGCGAAATTGGACACTTCAAAGTTATCACGCAAACTAGCATGTGACTGCTGCATCAGTTGACCAAGTAATTTGAGATCATTGCTGCGCATTGCTCCTACAGCATCTTTGACACGCTGATTTTCGCTGATGACATGTCCAGCCCGGCGATAGAGTAAAGGACTTAGCTTTGACGATTGAGCTTGAAGTTCTGTAAGAGACACTTCTCTCAGGATAGATTTTCCCAAGATTTCGGCAGCTTGAAGGCATTGACTGTGTCGTTCGTTATAAAGTGAGTCAACCAGGCCACGTCGTGTCATAGTATCGAGAATCATGACTCGTATTCCTTCCGGCAGCTTTACCGGTTTCATTTCCAAATTACGGCAATCGATAAAAAGCGCATGTCCAGCAACACCACATGCGGAAATAAGTTGATCCATAATACCGCAGCTAATTCCAACCCACTCAGTTTCTGCCTGTTGTGCCATTTTTGCCGCAATTTGGGGCTGCCACGATTTTCCGGAAGCTTCTGCAAAAGCTCTGAGACAGGCCATCTCAAGTGCTGCGGAAGAAGAAAGTCCAGCTCCCTGTGGAATATCTCCCATCATCACTCCTTCCCAACCAGTTAGTTTCCATCCTGCCTCCTGCAGGACCTTGGTGATCCCCTTAAGGTACTCCTGCCAGCCTTTTTCTTGTTTTTGCGGTTCCGAAAGATCAAGTTCCGCGGTTTCAGCAAAATCCAGAGAATGCAGTACAACACGTTGGTCCGGGCGAGGACGAAGGGCGATCCAAACAGCATGTTCAAGTGCAACAGGCAAAACAAACCCTCCACTGTAATCAGTATGTTCACCAATCAAATTGACTCTTCCTGGTGCCCGAATCACATGCTCTGGAGCAGAACCAAAACGTTCTTCAAAAGCTAGTTGGACTTGAATGGCCATTTTACTCATAGAGGAGTACGCTTAAGATAATGCTGAGTCGAACATTCACGGAGACGTCCGGCCGCTTGTTCTGGAGTCAAATCACGTTGTGCTTCAGCAAGCATTTCGTAACCTACCATGAATTTTCGGATACTGGCTGAACGCAATAACGGAGGAAAGATGTGCGCGTGTAGCGTCCATGACTCCTTTGAGAGCGATGAAAAAGGAGTACCGTGCCATCCCATCGAATAAGGGAAACTGGTTTTAAAAAGATTGTCGTATCGCGTCAGTAGATTCTTCAGCAATTCTGCCAGCGCAGACTGCTCAACTCCGGTAATACCTGAAAAACAAGCCACCTGTCGTTTTGGTAAAATAAGTGTTTCGAAAGGCCAAACTGCCCACCAGGGAACTACTGCCAGCCAGTGTTCATTTATTTCAACCAATCTCTCCCGGCTTCTTATTTCATGTTCAAGGTAATCAGCTAAAAGTTGAGTTCCATGAGTTTGGAAGTAATCACGTTGTTGTCTATCTTCTCTACAGATCTCGTTGGGCAGAAAATTACCAGCCCATATTTGACCGTGTGGATGGGGATTGGAGCACCCCATCATTTCTCCCTTGTTTTCAAAAATCTGTACCCATTTGAAGATTCCTCCCAATTCTTTAACCTGTTCCACCCATACCCCCACCACTCTTTCCACTGCATCCAACTCCAATTCCGGAAGCGTCAGGTCATGCCTTTCCGAAAAACAAAGCACGCGGCAAATGCCAGAAACCGATTGAACTTGTAAAAGTGGTGATTCGGATTCACTGAATTCTATATCAGGCAGCAAAGCCGGAAAATCATTGGCGAAAACAAAAATCCCTTTGTAGTCAGGATTTTGTTTTCCCTCTGCCCGTGAGTTTCCTGGACAGAGGTAACACTGCGGATCATAACTGGTGCGTTGTTTACCTTCCGGAGAATGTACGCTCCCATTCCAGGGCCTCTTGGTACGCTGCGGAGAAACCAGTACCCATTCGCCGCTGAGGATGTTCTTCCTACGATGAGGATCTTCAAGAAATGTCATGCTGTAATCTGCAGAAATCATTGGTTTTAAGGAGTGGACTCTCCTGGATGAAAAATATACTACAAAAGAATAGAACTAATTCTCGAGGAGTCTCATATTTAGCTCAGCAATCACATCGGATCATATGTGTTTCCAAAGGAATGAAAGCATTTGAGTAAGAACTTTGCAATTAATAAATTAAGACAAATTGTAGACAAGGTTAATACAGTTGAAATGAACTACTACGGCTATAATTCTTTACCAGCAGGTTTTCAAGACCCCAAGTGTGTGGTCAATTTCAGCAATGGTATTGTAATGCACCGGACCTATTCTAACAACACCTCCTGATTTTTCCAGATCCATTTGACGAATTGCTTCCAGAGCATAGTTGTGTCCGTGCCAGGTGAAAATATTTTCTTCAGCCAATTTCTGCGCAATCTCTTCCGGATTTTGATTTTTGACCGTAAATGAAACAGTTGGAACACGGCGGGAGAATTCATTTTGATTGCTGATTCCCTTTACATCTACTCCAGGCAAGTTTTGCAGACCGGAAATCAGTCTTTTGCTTAGAGTCTGTTCATAGTCTTGAACAGCTAGCATTGCGGCGTGTAAATATTTTCGGCGACCACTGAAGTCAGGGAAATTCGCCTGAAATTCTGTCGCCATCGTTTTGCCGATCCACTCCAGATATTCCAGTACGCCCAATGTGCCTGCCTGGCCTTCATGCAACTGGGTTCCAGTTTCAAATTTTCCTGGTGCAGTATTGTCTGCAGGCCTTACTTTATAGGCCTCCAGTGAAGAGAGCAGTTCTGCTTTCCCCCACAAAACCCCCTGGTGCGGACCGAAAAATTTATAGGGTGAACAGACTAGAAAATCACAACCGATATACTGAACGTCAGTAGGCCCGTGAGGTACGTACTGTACTGCATCTACAAAAACCAAAGTGTCGGACTGATGGGCCAGTTTTGTGATTGTTTTCACGTCATTAATTGTGCCCAGACAATTGCTGGCATAGTTGATTGCCGCCAGTTTTACTGCACCGTCCTTGAGTAAAGCTGCGGCTTCGTCAAGATCATATTCATATGATTTCAAATCAAAATTCAGCCACCTGACTTTTAAACCCAGATCCTCAGCCAGATGCAGCCATGGACCAACATTACCGTCATGATCCATTCTGGTCAGCAATATAGTGTCTCCGCGTTTGAAAAGACGCCCAAAGACCTTGAAACTGCAAAGGTCAAGCTTGTCATATTCGCACCAAACACAATTTCATCCGCAAATTTTGCATTCAGCAAATCCGCCATTGCCTGATGTGCTTCTTCCAGCACCAAATCTGACTCAATCGAAGTCCGGAACGGACCTCCATGGTTCGCATTGGTGTAAATCAGATATCGTTCCATGCGCTCCAGAACTTGTCGCGGAACTTGTGTTCCTCCCGGATTATCGAGGTAAACCCTCGCTTTACCCTCATCTGTTATGGCCAGTGCCGGAAACTGTTCTCGAATTATGTTTATGTTTATTGCCATGATTTTTGCTTGGTAAATTTAATATTTTTGTGAGTTTCATGAATACTTGATTCCAGGTCTACGCATCTTTACGGCTGGAATAACAATTGTTATAAAAATAGGACTCAAGGACTTATTAAGGCTGCATCAATAACGATCCGGAGCTTCTTCGGGTAATATTCCTTTTGGCCTGAATCTCAGCACCAGCACCAGAATAAGGCCCATCAGCACCATTCTCATTTGTGGTGCAACTTCCCGCAGATGCTGTCTCAAAGGATTGGATTCATCAAGAAAAACATTTATATGACTCACCAGCCAAAGCGCTGAAGGCTCTGCTTCTATCCAGACAAACCAGGTAATGAATGCACCAATGATTGCGCCTAAATTATTCCCGCTGCCGCCGATAATCACCATAACCCAAATTAGAAAGGTGAAACGCAGGGGTATATAGCTGCCCGGAGTGAACTGTCCATCAAGTGTGGTCAGCATTGCACCGGATATTCCGATTACTGCAGAACCGATGATAAAAACCTGTCGATGCCTGCTGGTTACGTCTTTCCCCATTGCAGCAGCAGCGGTTTCATTGTCACGAATGGCACGCATCATTCGACCCCAGGGCGAATTCAGGGCACGCGTGGCCAGACCCAAAATAATCAGTACTACCGCAAGAAACAATGCTGAATAGCAAAGTTTCACAAACACGCCTGCGCTTAACTGCATTGCCTCGTGCATTACGTTTGCACTGAGAGATTTGCCGTCTTCAGCAGTTCCGTAAAACCAATGCACGAGCTTAATAAACCATTCTGCCTGCTGAAGATCCACCTCATAAGGCACAGGACGTTTCAGTCCGGTCACGTTCTTTACACCACGGGACAGCCAATCCTCGTTTTTGAGGATTGAAATCATTATTTCTGAAATGCCGAGTGTCGCAATTGCAAAATAATCAGAGCGCAGTCCAAGTGCAATTCTTCCAATGAGCCAGGCTAAACCCGCTGCAGCCAGTCCACCTGCAAACCATGAAAGAATAATCGGCAGCCCCATTCCTCCCAAAAAACCTGTTTTTGCAGGATCAACAGCTTCAATTGCTGCAGTACCCTGTTCATAGAAAAACCGCATGAAGAGATAACCTGTCAGCACCACTGCAGTCATTCTCCATGACCTTTTTTTGCCTTTAGCTGTTTTTTTCCATACCAGTACCCCTGCAACTATTGTCAGCAGCAATGAAATCAGTGCCGCAAAAAGTGAAGTACCACCGACAGACCAGGCTTTTGAGACCGGTGCATACGAAATAAGCAATGCCGTCAGACCTCCGATTGCAGTAGAAGCCATAACTCCGGCATTAAACAAGCCTGCAAAACCCCACTGCATGTTGAGACCCATTGACATTACTGCTGAAATCAGGCATAGATTAACTATGGCCAGTGCAACGTTCCATGATTGTCCAAAACCCACAATTGCAATCATCAGGGCCATAATGGAAAAACTGATTACGGCACGTCTGTTATTACTCACAGCACCCTCCCGCGTAATATTCCAGTCGGTCGTACAAGAAGCACAAGCACCAGAATGAAAAAAGATACCGCAAATTTGTATTCGGTAGTTAATAATTGTGCCAGTCCATCAGGCACAAAATCCCCTGGCGCAAGGTATTTAATAAACTTTTTAAAGGCATAGGTTGCAGTAATTTCAGAAAAAGCCACAATGTATCCGCCAAGAATTGCTCCCAGTGGCTGCCCTATTCCCCCGACTATAGCTGCCGCAAAAATGGGCAGTAGCAAATGAAAATAGACCATTGGTTTAAAACTTTTATCGAGCCCATAAAGAACTCCGGCTAACGTTGCCAGACTTGCGGCAATAATCCAGGTCACCAGTACAACCCGTTCCGGATTGATTCCGGAAAGCAATGCGAGGTCTTCGTTATCAGAAAAAGCCCGCATGGCTTTACCCGTACGTGTCCGCTGCAAAAACCAGAATAGTGCCAATACTGCGATTACCGCCAATACAAAGGTCAAAACTTGAGTTTGCTTTAGAGCCAGACCTTCACTCAATCCAGTCATTTTTTTGAAGACACCGGCTTTGATTAAAAATTTTTGACCGTCCCGGAAGATAATTTCGTCTGTACCAATCAGGATCCGGACCAAGCCGTTCAGCATAAACATCACACCGACGGATGCCACCACAAAAGTCACCGGTCGGCTTTTATGAATACGGTAAAAACTGAAAATTGAACGGTCAATTGCAACTGCAAGCAGTGCCGTGATGAGAATGGCAAAAGGCAGGGCAAGCAGTGCAGTTGGGAAAACTCCGCTTGAAATACCCATTGATTGGAACCACCAGGTAATGAAAATGGTGGCCATGCAGCCAAAGGCCATCATCTCACCGTGAGCAAAATTTGCAAAACGCAAAATACCGAAAACAAGTGTGACCCCAACTGCTCCAAGCGCCAATTGAGAACCATAGGATATTGCAGGTATCAAAACATAATTTGAAATCAACACAAGTGCATTTAACAAGTCAGTCGAATATTCCAACTATTATCCTCCCAAAAATGATTTCCGGACCTCTTCATTGGCCAGTAAAGCCTCTCCGGTGTCAGTAAATCGATTTTCACCTGTAACCAGAACAAACCCACGATCGGCAATATTCAAAGCTTGACGGGCATTTTGCTCTACCATCAGAATCGCGATTCCGGTAAGCTTGATTTCAATAATGCGGTCAAAGAGTTCATCCATCACAATTGGCGAAACTCCGGCAGTAGGCTCATCCAGCATCAAAACGGTAGGCTTTGTCATCAGAGCGCGTCCGACAGCAACCTGCTGTCGCTGTCCTCCAGAAAGTTCTCCGGCAATTTGCCTGCGTTTGGTTTTCAATACGGGAAATAATTCAAAAACCTGTTCCATAGTTTCTGTGATGTCATCCCGTCGCAGATAAGCGCCCATTTCCAGGTTTTCCTCAACAGTCATCGTAACAAATACATTTTGGTTTTGCGGCACAAATGCCATGCCTTTAGCTACTCTTTGCTGTGGAGACAGGGCAGAAATGTCCTGACCATCGAGCAATACACGTCCTTCACGCAGATCAAGCATACCCAGCAAAGCTTTCATAGCAGTTGATTTTCCGGCACCGTTAGGGCCGACTACTACCACAATCTCTCCCTGGTCAACTGAAACAGTACATTCCCTGATGATATCCGGTCCGCCATATCCACCGGTTAATTTTTCTCCAGTCAAATAACTCATCCGGCCAGTACCTCACCCTTGTTTTTGAGCCCGGTTCCCAAATAAGCTTCTATGACGTCCTCATTGGACTTAATTTCATCTGCACTACCCTGAGCCAGTATTTTACCTTCCGCCATCACCACGACAGGATCACAGAGCCTGCTGATGAAATCCATATCATGTTCAATCATACAAAAAGTATATCCACGGTCACGGTTCATACTCAGAATTGCATCTCCAATTTCTCTGAGCAGTGTCCTGTTAACACCGGCACCGACCTCATCCAGCACAACAACTTTTGGCTCAACCATCATGGTCCGCCCAAGTTCAAGCAGTTTTTTCTGACCACCGGAAAGGTTTCCAGCCAGTTCAGCACGGTTAACACCTGCACCGACTTCATCCAGCACAACAACTTTTGGCTCAACCATCATGGTCCGCCCAAGTTCAAGNAGTTTTTTCTGACCACCGGAAAGGTTTCCAGCCAGTTCAGCAGNCATATGCTTCATATTCAGGAAGGAAATTACATCCTCAGCTTTTTTCCTGATTTCAGTTTCCTGACGTACTACCTCTTTCCTGCGAAACCAGGCCCCAAGCAAAGATTCACCTGTCTGCATTGGTGGAACAAGCATCAGATTATCTAAAACGCTGAGAGTGTGGAATTCATGGGCAATCTGAAAGGTACGAAGAAGTCCCTTGGAAAACAATTCATGAGGCTTAAGACCGGTCACATCCTCACCATCTAAAAAAATACTGCCTTTGCTAGGAGCAATATTTCCGGCAATCAAATTAAAAAGGGTAGTTTTTCCAGCACCGTTTGGGCCGATCAAGCCGGTAATGGATCCCCGCTCAATCTTCATATCAACACCGTCAACAGCAGCTACACCGCCAAAGTGCTTAACAACATTTTGTACTAAAATCATGACAAATCTAAACTAAGCTTTACTTTCACAGACCACCCAATTCTGCAAATAAAATACTATAATGTCAAATTGAATCAAAGTTTAGTTTTGTATAATTTCAAATCAATCTACGGCTAATATAATCCACAATAAACTTGTCTTATTTTTGCGTTACATGACATAATCTAGCACCACTTGATGGCAGGGTAGCTCAGTTGGTGAGAGCGCTGGATTCATAACCCAGAGGTCGGCAGTTCAAATCTGCCTCCTGCTACCAGTGTTAAGATAGTTTTATCGACCCAGCAATTGGGGGATAAACAGTAGATCCTCATAGATATCCATGGTTCCGTGTTCTGGTTATGCTTCTAGATTTTCATTATTCTTCCTTATCCAGCAACTCAATATCCAAGACCACTTCCTGATTTCCTGAAAACAATATAATCTCCGCTGACTTTTCTTAATAAGTTGATATTTTTAAATTTTACAAACAATTTACTCAGATATACTAAGAGAAACCTTTATACTTTCAAATGAAATTTTCATCTATCTTCCAGGCAAACTTCCCTTTTAGTCCTTTACGTTTTCCTTTTTTTTATGGGTGGTGCATTGTTATCTTCACAACCCTGGGTATGATTTCTAGCATACCCGGACAGACAATGGGTGTTGGAGTTTACACAGATTTTCTCATACAAAACAGTCATCTAACTCGTATGCAAATCAGCTTGGCCTATATGACTGGAACTATATTAAGCAGTCTGCTTCTTCCCCTTGCAGGACGCTATTATGACATTGTTGGTGGACGGATAATGATTGTTTTTGCAGGAATTGGAATGGGAATTTCGCTGCTTTTGTTTGCTGAGTCATTAACCATCATTCACCTCGTACATTCATTGCTTCCAAACATTTCAATATTAACAAGCGAACTTCTAGTGATCACTGTGATTTTTCTTTTACTGAGACAATTTGGACAGGGAATCATGGCCATGGTTAGCCGTAATACCTTGGCTAAATGGTTTGAACGCAGACGAGGCATGGTCAGTGGTATCAGTGGCATCTTTGTAGCCTTCAGCTTTTCTGGTGCACCGCTTTTCATGAATATTATTATTGAAGATTACGGTTATTCTGGCAGTATGATACTCATGGCCATTATTTTCGGATTCGGCATGGCCTTTATAGGCTGGTTGTTTTTTCGTGACAAACCGGAAGATTGTGGACTGCTCATGGATGGGGATAAAATAACATCTCTGGACACAACAAACTTGTTTTCCGAACCAGAAATAACACTTAAAGAGGCGTTAAGAACCTACAATTTCTGGATATTCTGCCTTGGTTTATGCTCTGCGGCTGTGATAGTCACCGGTTTCACCTTTCATATAAGTTCAATAGGAGCACTTGCCGGACTGTCAAGAATGGAAGCCTATGGATTATTTCTTCCTATGTCTGTAATCAGTGTGATAAGCCACTTTATTGCAGGCTGGGCCAGTGACAGAATGCCTCTTAAGTATCTTCTTATGATTCTGCTTGCCGGGCTTGCTGTAGGCAGTCTTGGAATACTAAATTTGGAATCGTTCTGGTTCAGACTCATGTTAATTATTGGTTTTGGAGTGCAGGGAGGAATTTGGGGCTGCCTGACCATCGTTGCCTGGCCGCGATTCTATGGACGCAAGCACCTTGGGGCAATCAGTGGAGCATTTATGGGGGCTCAAGTTTTCGCCAGTGCGATTGGGCCGCCTATATTTGGTTTGTCGGAAAGCTTAAATGGTGACTATTCTTCAGCCGCCTGGATTTCAGTAGCCTTAAATTTGCTGTTGCTGCTTGGAACTGTACGTGCTGTCAGCCACTATCGTCCATTGCCTTAACCATATTTTTATTTGCTCAAGCTGAACACCATAACAATTCGTTCGATCATACTAAATTCTATTTATATGGTCGGTAAACATACAGTCACATTTAAATTCACAGTTCCTTGAATGTTTTTGAACAAAGTATCCTGAAAGACCTTAACACTCTGCAAAGTCTGTAATTAATTCCCACAAGTCTGATTTTCAAAACTGACTTTGTTTTTGGTCATAATTCTTCTTTTTTCGCCTCGGGGCTGCCTTAATCAGCTTGGACAATAATATCAAATCGTTTTTCAATTCTTTAATTGATGGTCGTACTTTCGGTTGAGTTTTGTTTTCAGCATCTTTATTATTAGTTGTTACATCTGAAGCATATACCCCATCATCTGTTGAAGAAACCCCGGAAAGGTACTTTTTAAAACTCTGAATAACAACAACTTGATTTTTAGCCTTTTCAGGTACAGGCATCGATTGGTTACTGAAAATTTCTTCCTGCTCTTCAGCCGGTTCAGTTGACAAAAATCCAGGCAGATTTGTGCTTTCTGCCGCCTCTTCTGAAGGCTCTTCGGCCTTATTATCAACAGATTCTTCTTCTAACATTTGTTCATCAACATTTAATGTTGGAACATCTTCAAGAGCAGATATCACATTTATTTCATCTTGATTTGGCTCATTTGACATTATTTCAGACTCATCATTTACTTCTTTTGCCTCTCCATCCCGGTTGGCTGCCGAAACATCAATTAAATCCTCATTTAACTCTTCAACTTTTGGCTCTGAGGCCACATCTCCTGTAAAACCTGATACCTCTGCAGGTGTTGAAGGATTTTCCGGTACATCTTCCGGTTGAGTTTTTAATGCTTCAGTCTGTTTGAAAAATTCAGTAAAAGCGTTATATGACTGAGATGATTTTTCTTTGACAGGTGCTGAAACATGACTGTATTCCTGACTTTCTTTTTCACGAACTTTTACAATATTTTCAGTTGACTCATTCGAACCTTGAAAATAAATTTCCACTTCTTCTTCAACAGTCTCTTTTGACTCTTCTTCTGCAATAATAGACTCTTCTTCTACAATAATAGTCTCTTCTTCTACAATAATAGACTCTTCTTCTGCATCAATAGACTCTTCTTCTGCATCAAACTCAGTCATTTTTTCAATGTATTCTGGAGAAATGTATTCTGGAGAATAATCTTCTTCTTGCTTCGCTTCAT
>JGI12207J13218_1000112_pt1 | contig 13225 bp, 10 predicted proteins | sample DeeseametaMP0372_FD_13218 | JGI IMG/M metagenome (IMG submission 13218) | reverse complement strand
ATGTTCGACCTGCGGGGCCACGGCTCGTCGGGGGGAGACAAAGTCTCGGGCGGATATTTCGAGCGGTGGGACGTGTTGGGCGCTTTCGACTATCTGGTTGACCGGGGAATAGATCCCGGCCGCACTGGTCTGATGGGGTTCTCCATGGGCGCCGCTACGTCGATCTTGGCAGCGGCGGAAGAACCACGGATAACCGCGGTGGCCGCGGATAGTCCCTACGCCAACGCATCAGACCTGATCGCCCGGGAAGCGGCCCGGAAGACGCCCATACCTGGCTGGTTGACGCCTATATTCATGCCTGCGGCCAGGCTGTTGACCAAATGGATCTATGGCATAGACATCGGAGCATTAGTCCCGGAGCGGGCCGTCGCCGGACTTGGCTATCCGGTTTTGGTGATACATGGGATCGCCGACGAGCGCATCCCCTGGCGGCAAGGACAGCGGGTCGCCAGCGCGGCTGAGACGGGGAGTTCTATCTGGCTGGTGCCGGGTGTGGACCACGTTGACGCGTTCTTGACCCATCCCGATGAGTACGTGAAGCGGGTCTCCGAGTACTTTGACTCCAGGTTCAAGTAGGCCCATACCCTCGGCCATTTTTAAAACGGCTGGCTGAAGACCTCGATTCAGCCAGCCAATGTGCTGCTAGATACCGTCTATGATCGCATTCAGAGTGGCGCTGGGGCGCATGGCGGCGGCGGACATCGCTTGGCTGGGATGGAAATAGCCTCCGATATCAACCGGATGTCCCTGGGCATCGATCATTTCCTGAAGAATATCGTCTTCATTGGCGGCCATCTGCTTGGCCACTTCCGCAAAGCGAGATTGCAGCTCCGTGTCTTGGGTCTGCTTGGCCAGCGCTTCCGCCCAGTACAGAGCGAGGTAAAAATGACTGCCTCGGGTGTCCAGTTCGTTGACCCGGCGCGACGGCGAGCGGTTATTGTCCAGATGCTTCGCGATCGCTTGGTCTAGGGTCTCAGATAAGAGCTTCGCCTTTTCGTTTTTGAACTTCTCGCCGAGATGCTCGAAGGAAGCGACGAGGGCGCAGAACTCTCCCAAAGAGTCCCACCGCAGATGGCCCTCCTCAAGGAACTGCTGCACATGCCTGGGGGCCGAGCCGCCGGCGCCTGTCTCAAACATCCCACCACCCTGAAGGAGAGGGACGACAGACAGCATCTTGGCGCTGGTGCCCAATTCCAGGATCGGGAAGAGGTCGGTCAGATAATCACGCAGGATGTTGCCGGTCACGGAGATCGTGTCCTGGCCGGCCCGGCTGCGGGCCATCGTGAACTCCATCGCTTCGATGGTGGTCATGGTGCGGATATCCAGCCCAGCCGTGTCGTGGGTGGGCAGGTATTGGTCAACCTTCTTGATCAGTTCAGCATCGTGGGCCCGTTTCGGGTCCAGCCAGATGATCGCCGGCGAGCCGGTGGCCCTAGCCCGGGTGACCCCAAGCTTGACCCAGTCCCGGATCGCGGCGTCTTTGGTCTGGCACATCCGGAAGATATCGCCTTCCTCAACCCGCTGCTCCATCAGAGTCGTGCCAGATGCGTCCACAACCCGGATCGTCCCATTACCTTGAGCCGTGAAAGTCTTGTCGTGGGACCCATACTCTTCGGCTTTTTGGGCCATCAGCCCCACATTGGCGACACTGCCGATGGTAGCCGGGTCGTACGCTCCGTTCTTCTGGCAGTCTTCGATGATCGCCTGATATAGGGTCGAGTAAGAGCGGTCGGGAATCATGGCGATGGTGTCGTGCAACTCGTTGTCGGGGCCCCATGTGCGGCCGCCATCGCGGACGATCACCGGCATGGTGGCATCGATGATCACATCACTCGGCACATGCAGATTGGTGATGCCCCGGTTGGAGTTCACCATCATCAGCTCCGGGCGGACGCTATAGACCGCCTGGATATCTGCCTCGATCTCCTCTCGTTTCTCATCGGTCAGAGATTGGATCTTGGTATAGAGTTCAGCCATCCCGTTGTCGGGGTTCACGGCGAGTTCGTCCATTTCAGGAGCGTGTTTGTTGAACACGTCCTCGTAGTAAACCGAGACACAATGGCCGAAGATGATCGGATCGGATATGCGCATCATGGTCGACTTCAGGTGCAGAGAAAGCAACACGCCATCGGCTTTGGCATTCGCCATTTCTTCCGCGTAAAACTCGCGCAACTCTCTGATATTCATCGTGGAACAATCGGTGATCTCGCCGGCTGTCAAAGGGATATCGGATTTGAGCACGGTCGCCCGGCCGTCGCGGGACACAAATTCGATCGTAGCCGATCCATCTTCCTTGATCGTTACCGCTTGTTCACTACCGTAAAAATCGCCGCCGGTCATGTGGGCGACGCGGGTTTTAGACACTTCCGGCCAGTCCCGCATCATGCGATGGGGGTTGCGTTTGCCGTGTTCCTTGACCGAGATGGCCGACCGGCGGTCGGAGTTCCCTTCCCGCAGAACTGGGTTGACCGCGCTGCCCAATACCTTGGAAAAGCGGTCGAATAGTGCACGCTGTTGGTCGGTTACCGGATCATCGGGGTAGTCGGGAATATCGTATCCCTTTTCCTGTAATTCCTTGATCGCGCCTTTCAACTGGGGGATAGAGGCGCTGATATTGGGCAGCTTGATGATGTTCGCCTTTGGGTCATCGCATAGCACACTGGACATGGTCAGATAATCGGGGATCTTTTGATCATCTGTCAGCTTGTCTGGAAAATTCGCAATGATGCGGCCGGTCAATGAGATATCCCAAGCCTCTAGTTCAATGCCGGTCCCTTTGGTAAAGGCGCGGAGGATCGGCAACAGCGAGTGCGAGGCCAGGGCCGGAGCCTCGTCAATCGTGGTATAAATGATCTGGGACGCTTCTGGCATTTTCTTCCTCTTATTGAACAGGTTTCGCGGGCTGATAGGAGTGGCCAAGAGATGTGTAACCACCGTCTCGGCAATATTGATCGACACCGATTATAGGGTAGTTAATTTGACATGCCTAGCCCTCAATCGTAGCGCCAAAGCCTAGGCACAATATGAGGCCCTATAGAACGGGAAAACCGGATTTCGGACTCAGAACTGGCGGTGATCAGGCAGAAATGCCCAGATCAGGGCTAGCTGAGAGCTTCTGGTAGATCTGGACCCGGTGGCGGTAGCAGTCGGCAACGTAGACCTTTCCATCTTCGTCCACATGGACCGAGACCGGACGGTAGAAACGCTGTTTCAGTTCTATGTTCTGGGCTGCCAATTCCAGCTTGCTTTCGATGTCGGGATTAGCGTCTAGGAAGGTGCGGCCCCATTTGGACATGCCGCTGTGACCGATGAGGACGTCTTTGTAGGAGCCGGACTGGTCGAAAACCTGGACTCGGTCGTTCATCCAGTCGCACACGTAGATGTCACCGTCGGAATCAACGGCGATGCCGTTGGGCCGGTTGAACTGGCCGTCACCGTTGCCGGAGCTACCGAAGGCCATCAGGAACCGGCCCTCCGCGTCGAACTTCTGCACCCGGTCATTGCGCCAGTCGGTGACGTAGACATCACCGGCGCCGTCGATAGCGATGCCCCAGGGCATGCTGAACTGGCCTTCTCCGCCGCCTAAACTGCCCCACTCGGAGATGAACTCGCCTTCCGGCGTTAGGACTTGCACCCGGTGGTTCAAGGTATCGACGACGTAGAGTTTGCCATTGGGACCAAATGCCAAGCCGGATGGGCGGTCGAACTGTGACGGGCCGCTCCCGTGCTCTCCGAAGCTGCGGACGAATCGGTTCTCCGAATCAAAAACGCTGATTCTGTTGGTGTCTTCGTCGGCCAGGAAAAGCTCCCACCCAGGGCTGAATGCGATGGCGGTTACCCAGATGAACTCCCCGGAGCCCTCGCCCCATTCGCCAAAATGCTCCAGGAAATCGCCTTCCTTGGTGCACCGTGTGATTCGCACCGCCTCGGTCTGTTTGGCGTTGGCGCGGTTCGCAACGTAGAGCTCATTTTGAGGGCCTGTGACAACGGATACCGGCCCGCTGAACCCAGGTCCGGCCGCGGACAGTAGCCCGATAACATCGTGGTACCGGTACAGGCCTTTGGCGGAGAGGGCGTTCTGAGTTTCAGTGGTCATAGCTAAGAGAACTGGTACTCACGGCTGGACCCAATCATCTTCATGGTATGGAGCACGGTTTTCTCCGCAGATAGGCGCTCCTCAGGACTGCCGGCCACGAGCCCGCTGCGCTGGTCAAGCATCGACCTGATCTCTCCGGCGAGGTGCTCTTTGTTCTTCTCGTGTAACCGCACGTGTCCCAACAATTCCAGACAGCCGTCGATGACTGACAGCGGGTCTAGTTCTGCGGTCCGGTCCAGCAGGGCGTCGACCATGGCCCTGACACCGGGCTGTTCGATGTCGCTGACTTGGTCGGCCACGAAATTCACGCGTTCCACCAGGCTGCCGCTGTCGATCCACTCTTCGCCGGTGTGCCAGCCTTCCACCGAAGGGGGGTTGAGCAGGTCCTGGCCCATGTAACGGCAACCCAGGGCAACTTCGAATATGCCACGCTTGGGGAACTTGAAATCGCCCAACAGATGGAGAGTCCCCACGACCACTTCAGCGGGGCTTTTCACCTTGGCGAAGCGGGCTTGGTCCGACTTGAAGAAGTCCGAATTGAATAGTAGCCGGAGCATGGACCGGATGTTGTAGTTGGAGTGGAAATACTCCTCTTCCAGCATCTTTATGGCTTCGGGGTCGCCGGGCGGGGTTTGCTGCCAGGCAGGGACTTGGACATCGTCGGCCACGAAGAAGTTGTACAAGTGGCGGGAGATGAACCGGGCGGTGGCCGGCTGTTTCACGATGATGTCGATGATGTCTTCGCCGTTGAAGTTGCCCGTGTGGCCCAAGAAAGTCTTCTCGCCGTCATCGTGGTCTTCGGGCAGGTACCGGAAAAGCCAGGGCGTTTTGCCGAAGGGGATGGAGGCCACGTTGTCGTCGTCGATGGTCCAGCCGGTGAAGGCCCGGGCGGCGCTTTTCACATCCTCTTCGGTGTAATTCTCCTGACCGTCCATGCCCACACCAAGGGAGAACAACTCCAGGAGCTCCCGGCCCCAGTTCTCATTGGGGGCGTCTTTGTGGTTGAAGTTGTTGTCCAGCCAGAAGATCATCGCCGGGTCTTTCGCCAGGTGCAGCAGAAGGTCTCGAAAATTGCCCAGACCGTGGTCCCGGAACAGGTCGATCTGGTTGAGCATGGTCTTTTCGTGAAGCACCTTGGCCAGGCCGGTGGCGAACACACCGTGCCAGAACAGAGCGATCTTCTCTTGAAGCGGCCGTCCTCCGGCGTAGGCGTTCATCCGGTAGACGGACTCGGTGAGCGCGCCCTCGATGTTGCGGCTTTCCTTCCAGTCGATGAAATACCGCTCCAGAACATCCTCTTCGATGGCCGGTTGCCGTTCGGGGTGGAGCAGTTCGTCCACGGACGCTGCATAGCCAAGCTGCGAGTAACGATCCAGCTCTTGGAACGTGGCCCCGAATCCGGCGCGGCGCAGCAGGTGCGCCAGCAGGGGTTTGTCAGTTTTTGTCGTGGTGGTGGAAGCCATACTATTTAGACGAAGTCCAGTTGTTCGAATTTACCGCCCACGATCGACGTGGCGTCCAGACCCAGCCATTTCTCGGCCACTGTGCCGTAGACGCCGCGAAAATCGATGTTGTACTTCAGGTCGCCTTCTTCCAGGTCCTCTTCGTGCATGGAGGGGAACTCGCTGTAGATGCCGCCCTTCACGGGGTCGCCGATGGCCAAAGCCAGGCCGCCGGCGCCGTGGTCGGTGCCCGAGCCGTTGTCCTTCACGCGCCGCCCGAACTCGGTGAACAGGTAGATCAGGACGTTCTCAGACGCGTTGTGCTGCCTTAAGTCGTCATAGAAATCGCGGATGGCCTGAGACAGGTGGGCCAGCAACACGCCGTGGACCGGGCCCTGGTTGGCGTGAGTGTCGTAGCCCGGCTGCTCGGTGTAGAAGATGCGGGTGCCCAAATTGGCCGTCAGCACCTTGGAGATGCCCTGGAGATTTCGACCGATCAAAGAATCGGCGTATTCCACCGACGACTGGTACTGGCCAGGGACCGTTTTCAGGATATCGGCGCCCTTCAGGGCGTCCAAGCCGGTGGCGCCAAGGTATTCCATCACCGGGCCGGTGCCCACGATGGGTGAATACATCCGGGCGAACAGGTCCAGGGCCTGGGCCCGCTCTTGCTCACCGGAGATCCCCGTCAGGACTCCATAGGATTCCAACACCGCCACCGACGCCACCGGAACGCCGGTCAAAGCCATTGCCCGGGGCAGGCCGCGACCGAAATTCACACCTGTAAGCACGTTCTCGGCCTGGGGGTCTAGGTCGCGGATGGCCCGGCCCAGCCAGCCTTCGTTGCCAACCTTCTCGGGCTCGCAGGTGTGCCAGATGTCCAGCGAGCGGAAATGCGACCGGTTGGGGCCAGGGTAGCCGATGCCGTTGATCACGGCGACCTTGCCCTCGTCGTACATGCCCTTGATCGCGGTCAGGGCCGGGTTGAAGGCCAGCTCATCGCTGATGGGCAAGACATCTTCCTGGGCGACGCCGACCGTCTTCCGGTTGTCGTAATAGACCGGGTCTTGGTAGGGGATGACCGTGTTCATGTAGTCGTTGCCACCGGTTAATTGGACCACGACCAAGATGGGGTCTTTGTTAGTAGAGGTCAACTTGAGGTCTCCTACCGGGCTATTGGCCTTGAACGGCTGCCTCGATTCTACCAGGCTGTGTGAGCCCGCGTCAGTGGTAGTGCCAATTCAACTCTGTTTATCCTTGTGACTTAAGTTATCCATACGCAAAGAAAAAGCCCGTCATTTGGGTGACGGGCCTTTGTGCTAGAGGTTAGCGCGGAAAGCGGCCGAACTCGGTTACACTCCCACGTTATCGAATTGACGGATGGTCGGCGGACCGGCCATCCAGCCCCCTAATTTTTCCATGTCGCCCCGCTCGGTGCGCCATCCAATGTATTTCTCGTATTGTTCCTTCGAGTCCCAGTTTTCAATGAACACCAAGTTGTTGGGGTCGTCCTGGTTCCGGTGGATGGTGATGGAGTTGCAGCCGTCGAAACCACGGGTGTGAAACAGTTCATCTCTCAGAAAATCCGTCAGGTCCTTGGTGTGGGCGGGATCGGTGGTGCATTCTAAAATCACGAGTATCGACATCCTAGGGATACCTTCAACGGTTGGTTTTACTTCATTTCCACCAGAGATCTTGTGGAATCGCGTGAACTATATGACAACCATCTGACCGCGTCAAATGTCATCCCGTTCAGTCCTATACTTCTAGCTGCGCCGTGAGTTCCTCTGGCGTGGTCACGGGCTGAAGCACAGGCCCGATTTACCTGGCCACGGGGCCGGTCAGCGGTAGTGCCGGCGCATCTCTGAAGCGTACCTGCGCCCCAGCGTGTCCCCGTTCTCCTCCAGCCAACCGCTAAAACTCGTCTGGCCGTTGGGCGGGCCGTCTGAAACCAGCAGGCCGGCCATCAACCCATCGATCTCAGCCCGAGTCAGGACCACGTCCCGCACCAATAAACCCGCGATCTTGGAGAAGAGAAGGGCCAAGTTCGGTGGCAGATGCACGATCCTCGCTTTGCTGCCCACGCTCCGGGCGATCAATCGAATCATTTCCTCGTAGGTATATATCTCGGGGCCAACGCAGTCCAGAACACCGGATTCACCTTGCTCTGCGGCAGCGACAGCCGCCTCGGCCACATCTTCGACGTGCACCGGCTGGACGGAGTAATTACCGTCGCCTGGGACCGGAAAGATTGAGACCTTCCTGAGGAACCAAGCGATGTTGTTGATCAGGACGTCTTCGGCCCCGAATATCAGCGTGGGCCGGATGATGCTATAGGCCAAGCCCGAGTCGATGATGGCCTCTTCAACCAAAGCCTTGCCTCTGAAATAGCCAAGCGGCGAGTCGGGAGTTGGGTTCGTGATGCTGATGTGAACAATCCGCTGTACGCCGGCCTGTTTCGCCGCGTTCACCAAGGTCTTGGTGTTCTCCACCGCCGTGTCGAAGGTTGTGTTGCCACGGGGGAACCGGATCCAGTACGTGTTGTACAGAGTGGTGGCCCCGCTGAGGTTCCGGGCCAGCGCATCGGCGTCCCCAAAGTCCAACGGGTACGCCTTGACCCGGTCTCCGAAGGGGTTGACCCGTTCAGGATGGCCGGTAAGCGTCCGGACCTCTTGTCCGGCGGAAAGCAGTCTCCGGGCGATGTATCTTCCGGTGTAGCCAAAGGCGCCGGTGACTACGTTCAGTTCGGGGGTTTTCACGTTAAATTCTCGTCCCTATTTGTAACCACGACTCGTATCGACTCCCCCGGTGACATCGCCAGGTGCCACTGTGATGGCCGACGAGGCTCAGCCAAGAGGAGGGTGAATGGGTCAAGCAGTGCGCCTTCCCGCAGAGGGCTTCTGTGCCAAGACGAGCGGATGATTCTCAGTCGGTACGTGATGCGGCTCCGTGTAACCATGGCCAATCATAGTGGTCTCCAAGATGTTGAACCCAACCCGAGTTAGAATCTCCTTGTAGTCCTCTAGACCGTAGTTGCTCCAATACATGGTTACACCAAAAAAATCGTCCTCAGTGTATGCCTCCTCACCGAAACCAGTTAGCGTGCAAAGAAGGTATCCGCCGGACTGCAGCCAATCATAGACGCGACGAAACAGCTCTGGGTGCTCCTCCCTGGGGATGTGGAATACAGAGTAGAAGGCAACGGCGCCGTTGAAGCTCAATTAAGGGAATTCAACCGACATGACATCCCCGTGGATGAAGCTCCCCTTTGGGACATTCGCCCGCGCCTGTTTGATCATCTCATTTGAGGAATCTACGCCAGTGACATTGAACTGCTGTGCCAGAGCACGAGTGTATGGGATCCCGGTACCGCAACCGATGTCGAGTATGGAAGCACCATCCTCAAGTTGCCTGGTAAGAATCTCCAGCTCGGGTCCAGGCTCGTGAGAACGAGCTTCCCGGTAGGCGGCAACACAACGGTCGTAACCTTGCTGAACAAGGGCCTTGTAGTCGATGGTCGGATCGTCCGCGGGTTTCAAATGCGAAAGACTCCAAGATCAGCGTATGTTGATGACATAGCGTCCAGATCCAGCGGCACGCCGCCGAAACCCCAATCTAGCTAGGCCGCGACCGTCTTAATCTCAGACAAATAGTCGAAGCCAATTCATCCACCGCGAGGCGCCCGTCCAGAACAATGTCGCAGTTACCTTTGATCTGCCTTTCGATCTCAAGAAAGAGCGATCGGTCTCCGTTCAGATAGGAAGAGAGGTGAGCATCGAGCGATTTTAAAGACGTTTCATTCCCCCCTTCAGTGGTGGTGGTGATGTCACGCAAGACTCGCTCCGCCAAGGAATACGTCCGATGGAAACAGGCGGCAGGCTTGAGCCCGCCCCTGCTGTCCGCTTCAGCGAGTTGTTAGCTGGCAGTGTCGATTCCATGAAGAACAACCTATAGCTGGCTCCCAATCTGCTCTGCAGCATCATCTAGTTCTTCTCGCGTTGGATTCTTTCCGTATTCTTGTCCGAATCGCAGGCCAAAGCCGTCACCTGCAAATCGAGGGAACACATGAAGGTGAACGTGGAATACATCCTGGCCTGCCGCCTCGCCGTCTGCCAGAAATATGTTAACCCCCTCGCATTTGACACCGCTTCTCCGAAGCGCAACTGCAATCCTCTGGGCTATTCGAAACATATGCCCGCCTGTTTCTTCACGTAAATCGGCAAGAAACATGACGTGCTGCTTGGGAATGATCAGCACGTGCCCAGAGTTCACCGGTTGGATATCCATGAAGGCACATACCAACTCATCTTCAAATACTACACTTGAGGGGAGGTCTCCAGATAGAATGTCGCAAAAGACACAGCTGCTCATGGCATACCCTTGAGACTGCTAAGGTCAGGTGTGAAGGTCTTCCGGATGGACCGTGGTTTCAGCGTGATCATCGAAACACAACATCACCGCATCTTGAAGCAATTGGGTAAGGTTCCTGGCAACTTCTGTCTTTCCTCCCCCTGAGACGGAGCTAATGCCAATTACAAAGCCCGATTTATTCTTAATTCCCATGATTCTACGAGATTAACGGAAGAGTTCAAAGGCCAGCCCTATCCCTGAAGCTGCGCCGCCAACTCTTCGGGGGTGGTCACGGGGAGTTGGCAGGCGTAGTTCTGGCAGACGTAGGCCGTGGGTCTGCCGTCGATCATGCCGCGGGCTTCCAGCAGGGGAAGGCTGTAGCTTGCTGCTGCGTCGGCATCGTCGGCGCCCACCAAAACCTTGTTGGGGCGGAACGCGCTGGTAACTGTCCGCAGCAGGGCCGCGGTGGCTGAATNGTTCCGAGGGCCGATGATCACTACCTCTTTTGGCGAAGACACGTAGAAGTCTAGTGCGGCCAGCCAATGCCCGGTGCCGGCCGGCCCGCGGCCCATCAACTCGCGAAGGGTCCGGAGAGGCGTGGCCGCCTTTACGCGGTAGTCTTCGCTCCCGGTGATCACCGCTAGCTTGAGCAGCACGTCGGTGGCCACCGAACCGCCGCAGGGTTGGGCGTTGTCGAGGACGTCCCGTGGCCGCACCACCAGTTGGTCGTGTTCGGCGCTGGTGTCATAAAATCCGCCCACGCCATCGTCCCAGAACAGCTCGATCATGCGGTCCGCCAAGCTAATCGACTCCGTTAGCCATCGTTGGTCAAAAGTAGCCTCGTAGAGGGCCAGCAGACCGTCGGCCACGGACGAATAGTCTTCCAGATACCCAGGCAGCTTTGCCTGGCCCACCCGGTAGGTGCGGAGCAGCTTGCCGTCAGGGCGCATGGTCTCCAGTAGAAAGTTGGCGTTCTTGACGGCCGCGTCCAGGTAGTCTTGTCGCTCCAGAGCCGCGCCGGCTTCGGCGAAACTGCGGAGCATCATCCCGTTCCAAGATGCCAGCACCTTGTCGTCCAGCAGCGGGTGTATCCGCTTCTCCCGCTCCGCCCATAGCGACTTCTTACCCCGTTGGACAACGTCCACCAGCCGGTCGAGGGCGATGCCGTGCTGCTGAGCGTATTCGGAGGCTTTCTGGGTGATGTTCAGGATGGTCTTGCCTTCGAAGTTGCCGCCGTCGCGTACACCGAAGAAACCGTTGAAGATGCCGGCTTCCTCTTTCCCCAGCACGGCTTCGATCTCATCCGGAGACCAGACGAAGAACTTCCCCTCTTCGCCCTCGCTGTCTGCGTCCGTCGCCGAGAAGAAGCCGCCCTCCGGGCCAGTCATCTCCCGCAAGATGTAATCGAGGGTCTCCTCGGCGATGCGGCGGTACATGCCCCGGCCGGTGGCCTGATGGGCGTGGAGGTAGAGCCGGGCGAGCAGGGCGTTGTCGTAGAGCATCTTCTCGAAGTGGGGCACCAGCCAGTAGGTGTCGGTGGAATAGCGGGCGAACCCGCCGGCGATCTGGTCGTAGATGCCGCCCATCGCCATCTTTTCCAGAGTCAGGTCCACCATCTCCAGCGCCCGTTCGTTGTAGCCGTGGTTGTAATAGCGGAGCAACACCTCCAGGTTCATCGCTTGAGGGAACTTGGGAGCGGTGCCGGTGCCGCCGTTCTGGTAGTCGAAGTTGGTCGCCAGGGTCGTGTAGGCCTGATGCAGGGTCTCCACTGTCAGGGGCGAGTCGCCCTTGGGCATCTGCCCGGTCCGGCCCATCTGCTCGGTGAGCTGCGAGGTGACCCTTTCAATCTCACTTTTGTTGTCGCGGTATTGGTGGGCCACCGATTCCAACAACCTGGGAAATCCGGGCATGTTGAAGCGGTCCACCGGCGGGAAATAGGTGCCGCCGTAGAAGGGGCGTCCGTCCGGGGTGAGGAACACGGTCATGGGCCAGCCGCCGCTGCCGGTCAACATCTGGACCGCCTCCATGTAGACGGCATCCAAATCGGGGCGCTCTTCACGGTCAACTTTGATGCTGACGAAATGCTCGTTCATCAACGCGGCGATGGCCTCGTTCTCGAAGGACTCCCGCTCCATGACGTGGCACCAATGGCAGGCCGAATAGCCGATGCTGAGCAAGATGGGTTTATCTTCGTCTTTGGCCCGCTGTAGGGCTTCCTCTCCCCACGGATACCAGTCCACGGGGTTGTTGGCGTGCTGCAAGAGATAGGGGCTGGTCTCGCCGCTTAACCTGTTGGGCATGNTCCACCTATACGAAAACCGCCGGTGGCGGAGAATTTTCTCACGCCTATTGTCAGCGAATTTGCCGAAGAAAGCCAGGGCGACGTATAGCCGCTCCTTTCGCGGTGTGAGACGATGGGTCACAATACCGAAACGGTAAAACGGCACAGCCGATCGCTTCAAGGAGACTCGGATTTGGGCTTGAGTAAGGGACCGATACTCGGATTTCTGGCGTTCTGCTTGTCTCTCGTGGCATGCGTAGGCGCCTATGATGCAACCAGGGTGTTCCCAACTGCGGTTTCCAACTCTGTGCCAGAGCGGAGCTTCATGGGTGGAGGTGCCCTAGGCGGCAATGCCGAGGCCACGTATCTTACCCGTTTGAGCCTGGAAGAAATTCCCGAAGGTCCGTGGGCCTGGGTGACTCACCGCATGGAATTGGAAGCGGGCGAGAAGATAACGCACCGCCACAAACCCGCTTTTGTATATTCCATAGAGGGCATGCACGATCTGATGGCCGCCGGCACGAATCGCGTACGGGAAGGGCAGGCATTATCGGTCCGATCTGAGATTGAGCACTCCCATCGCGCTTCTTTTGGGCCAACTGTGTTTTGGGAAACAAGGCTGGACCGCCCAGGTTCGACCCCGGCCGGATTCGAGGCGGAAACCGTCTTCGAGAGCCCGGTTTTGGAGGACATCCCCGAGAACCTATTGGTGGTATTCATTCCGGTTGAAATTCCACCAGGCGGGGAGACCAGCGTTCATAGCCACCCGGGACCGGAATTCATATACCAGATGTCTGGGGGCATCGACTACCAGAACGACATCATCGGCGTCCGGAAAATGGTGGCTGGCGACGTTGAGGGTTTACCTCCGTTAACGGCGGTCCAAAAGAGGAACCCTTCGGATGAACAAGCCGTATTCCTCTCCTGGTTTCTGGTTGATACAGAAAAAGATTTCGCCTCTCCGGCAGCGTTCAGAGACGCTGGGCTTGGCCAGAACCTGGCCCTGCTGGAGAACGGGGCGTCGGTGGCCGGAGTCAGTTCTAATTTCGGTAGTGG
>JGI12207J13218_1000111_pt1 | contig 13263 bp, 22 predicted proteins | sample DeeseametaMP0372_FD_13218 | JGI IMG/M metagenome (IMG submission 13218) | reverse complement strand
TAACAATTTGAATTGCCGATATGCCAGGGTAGCTCAGCCTGGGAGAGCACTCGGCTGAAGACCGAGCTGTCGCGCGTTCAAATCCCGCCTCTGGCACTAATTTTTATTGGAATAAAAAATGATAATATTTTAATACAAGACATCATACTNGTTTCTGAATTTCTTATGAAAACTAAAAAAACAACGTCAAAACCTAAGAGTGCTGGGAAAAGAACAACCAAGAAAAAAACAAAAAAATTATCTGATCTGCCAGATGACCCGGGTATTGTATTAATAGATGATGATATGGAAATAGATGCGGAAAAAGAATTGGAAGAACGTAAAGCATATTTGGAAGAAGCACGTTCTCAAGATACTTCTGATTAAACTAAATCTTTATTCGTTTTAAGATGTAATATGATATATGCGAGCATTATGTTTGATCATGATTAAGCCTGGTACAATTGATAAAGTAACAGAACTACTTTTAAAAAAACATAAGATAGCAAAAGAGGTATTACCAGTAACTGGCAGAGCAGATGTTTGTGTTCTTATGCAAGGTTCTATTAATGATATCAATACCACTATTATGGATTTTAAAAAAATTGGTGATATAGTTGCAACCGAAACCCTAATGGAAATGGAGGTTGATCTTGGTTGGTAAAAGCAATCGTATTAGTAAAATCGCCTAAAAAACTAATCGCAGCAAGATTGAAGCGAGTAAATTTAGTATACGAATCTTTTCCAGTTAGTGGACAGTTTGACGCAGTTGCAGTGATTCAGGTTGAAAGCTTGGCCCAAATTAAAGATGTTGCTACTCAGATTCAAAAAATAAATGGGGTAATAAGAACGGAAACATTGGTAGAGGTACAGTAATAAAGAATTTACAGTAGATGTTGTTAGATGATTCATGAATGTTAAAAAAGTTGGCAATGTTATATTGGCAGTAAAGGATCTGGATAAATCAGTTGAATTTTACAATAAAATTTTAGGTATGCCAATAAAAAGAAGGAGGGAAAACTGGGTTGATCTGGGACAAGGCGGTGCATTACTTAGTCTTCATCCTGCCGATGAATCAACACCACATTTAGGTACATCAGTAGATAACGGTGTTCTGATTGGTCTTCTGGTAGGAGATGTTGCTTCAGCTGTTGAAGAGCTAAAATCAAAAAATGTCAGAGTACATAGAGATATTCAGGAACGGGAAGCTGGAAAAAATGCAATTATACTTGATCCTGATGATTACATGATTTCATTGTTTGAACCAATTTTTACCGCTGAAAAAAATATACAAACAGGCGGTTACATAGGATTTACTCCCGCATAGAATTTTATTTTATAGTTAAGCTTAGAATATTTACACTAATTTAATGAGCAATTTTGTGACTAGATTACGATCTTCTCTTACCTTTGAATTTTTGTTTATGTTTTTTTTCCACTTGTGATTTAGAAGATTCTCTACGTTTTTGTTTTAATTTTTTTCTTTTGTTTATCTCATGTTGTCGCATAATAACATATTTCCTCAATTATCAGCAATTTGGACAACTAGAACCTTTATCCTTTTTGGGTTTACCATGAGCTTTTAGCATATGTTTTACCATTCTATCAGAACCTAAAAATTCCATTCCACAAAATTTACAGATTGTGCCAGAAATTGTAATTTCCTTTTTCCTTCTAAAAAGATTCATGAATTATTATTTTTTATTTTCTAATTTCTTTTTTAATTCTAAATTTTCTTTAAGAATTTTTTCCTTTTCATCTTTTAGTAGAACAATTGAATTTTCTTTTGAGTACAATGGGTGCCCAGGTGGAATTAATTTATCCATTGACATGTTTAGAAGACCCGCTGCCATCTGTTGATACATTTGTGCAAAATTTTCTAGTTTAGGAGCTAGTGCAGCATTATCAACTGACATCTTTTGTTTTAGTTTGGGTGTATTTACTAAACCCATTGGAATGCTTACACCTGGTGGATAACGAATTGAATCTGGTGCCAAAGCAGAAAAATCTGTTGTAAGACCATACATATCAAAAAGTCTTTTTGCTGTGAAATAATCCATGTTTTTCAGAATATGTTGGTATATTTGTTCTTTAGTGTGGGTAGAAAATATGCAAAAGTCAAGTTACTTTCATAAATTACACCTTTTCTAACTATACGTCGATCGCTGATCCTTATAGCGATCATAAGTTTTTGAATAAAAATGATTCAACGGCAAAAAAACAAATGCCTAAAATGTAAAAAAGAAATACATCCAATGGAATTGCATAAACTTGTAATGTATGTTATTGAAGATGAATTTACAGAACATCATTACGAACATATTGAATGTCCTGAAAAGTTTACTGTTTGATCATGATTTTATGTAATAAATTTTAGTGATGGATATGAGACTAGGAATTAATACCGATACTGAATTTTTAATCACCCTAAACACAAAAAATGAAGAAATTCGGAACGCTTTTCTTGAAAAGGTGAAAAAAATTACAGAAAAATATTCTGTCGATGTTATGCTACAAGATGGAACAGTAAAAAAACAACAAACGTTTGATGCGCAAAAGATAGAACTATTTTTCCAAAATATTGCAGCGGGTTTAGATGACTGGACACAAGGGAGAATATCAATCACAAACAATGATGATCTTAGAAGAAACTTCATAAAACTTGATAAAATAGTTGAAAACTATCAAATTTTGCTACATTTTTCATTACAATATCATGTATTGCTGTTTTACCAGCTAAATTATGAGGTGATTAAAAAACAAAAAGAATTGTCTAATTTTATGGATACAACAAAAAAACATGAAGAAGAACTTATCAAAAAAAGTGATCAAATTATTCTTAAAAAATTAAGGGAGGAAGGATATAAAGAACTTGATCCAAAAAGTCTTTTTGAAATTTTTTACACTGATGATAAAATAAGAGAGAAGATAATGAATGAAATTGAGACAGAAACTGACGGAAACCTACAGGAAATTAACCAACATAAAAATAAATTACTAGAAAACCTTGATGATCTACTTTTAGAAATATATCAAATTGAACCAATTCTAATTGATGAAACAAGGCTTGTATCAGGTGAGGAAGGCTGTGTTTGTAACATAGACATTGAGGAAATTAAAAATGGTCAGAAAACTGGATTATTTGATTCAAATAACATTTCGGATGATGTAAAAGAAAAAATTCAAACAGTGATTAGTCAAGTTTTTGGTGTGATAAATAATGTTAATTAAATCTTGTAAATTCAAAGCGTTAAGACAGAAAACTTTTTTCTAAAAAATCATTACTTTTTTGATTTGTTCTATTTTATTTCTAATGGTTTAGACTACATGTTCTAGCTTGTTTCTAGATATAAAAAAATGGCAGATATGATAAATGCAGATATTATTGTCACATTAAGTAAAACCCCTTTGATTTTTTCATCATCCATCATAATATTATGAGATAATTCTCATTGATTAGTATTGAGATAGATTAAGTTATAGATTATGAAGTACAGTAGGACCAACAAACAACAGGTCTAAGAAGTTAATGCTTTTCTGATCTCTTCTATCTTTCTCTTAATCAATTCTAACATCTCTGCATCACCATAACCAACTACAATTTTTTCTTGGTATGCTAATTCATCAAACAGNCGTAAAGTTTCTTTGATTTTTTTCTTATCTGGATTAGCTATNCTAATCCAATCATTTTTTTCTATAGTTTATACACCAATAGCAGAAAATATTCCATATGCTATAATAAATACACCTGATAATATGATAATCTTTGATANTAATCCCATATATTACAAAATGAATAATCAATGTTAAATTTTTGCATAAATCATCTTATCACCTATCTTATTACAGGTACATATCATAGAATCAACCGATTTAATGCTATTTTTAGTATTCTTGATGTTTATACAACTGAAAGGTTTAGTAAATAATCAAATATGCATAAAAAATAGAAAATCTTATGAATGTTACATATGATGATATTGTAAATGCACAAAAAGTGCAAGATGATGTAATTAGAAAAACATCTTTAGTTTTTTCGGATACATTTTCTCAATTAACTGGTTCAAAAGTTTACTTAAAAAATGAGTTTGAGCAAAAAACTGGATCATTTAAACTGCGTGGTGCATATTATAAAATTAAAAATTTGACAGAAGATGAAAAAAATAAAGGTGTTGTTGCAGCTTCAGCTGGTAATCATGCACAAGGTATTGCACTTGCATCAGCAATGGAAAAAATTAATTGTACAATTGTAATGCCAAAAAATGCTTCACCTGCAAAAATTGCAGCTACTAAAGGATATGGTGCTAATGTAGTTTTGGAAGGAAAAAATTATGATGAATCATGGATAAAGGCACAGGAAATTGCTAAAACAACTGGTGCAGAGATTATTCATGCATTTGATGATCCACAAATTATAGCAGCGCAAGGCGTAATCGGTTTGGAAATAATGGAACAGCTTCCTGACGTTGATGAAATTTACGTTCCTATAGGTGGCGGTGGATTAGCAGCAGGAATTTTAATCGCAATAAAAACAAAAAATCCAAACGTCAAAGTTATCGGTGTTCAGTCAAAATCTTTTCCATCAATGAAGAATTCTATAGATTCTGGTAAGTTAGAGACGGTTGATGGAGGATTTACTGTTGCTGATGGTATCTCAGTAAAAACGCCTGGTAAACAAACATTTGAAATTATTAAGAATATGATCGATGAGATTGTGCTTATCGATGACGAGGAAATCATTAAGGCAATGTTTCTTTTAATGGAAAGATCAAAGGTTGTGGTTGAACCAGCAGGCGCAGCTGGACTTGCATACTTGATAAGTAAAAAACCATCATCTGGAAAAAAAGTTGTTCCAATCTTATGTGGCGGTAACGTTGACATGTATTTACTAGGTCAAATAGTTGCAAAGGGTTTGACAACAATGGGTAGAATGATGAAAATTTTCATTTTGTTGAAGGATAAACCTGGCGCATTGAAGGAGGTTGTTGATGAGCTTGCATCACTTAGCGCAAATATTGTCGAAGTTCTTCATGATAGGTTAAGCTCAAATGTGCATGCCGGAACAACAGGTGTGACACTAAGCTTGGAAACAGAAAATCAGAAACACACAGATCAGATAATACAACACTTGAAAGAGAAAAATATAGATTTCAAGATACTAGCATAATTAAAATCATAATGAAGTCAAAGCCTAAAAATTAGACTTGCTTTTCTATTTATTATGGATAAGAAATTAAGTGAATTATACGATTTGAAAGAGATGTATGAAACTGGGGTAAAGTTGATGATAAATGTCTGAACATTTTTATTGGATTTGGGCAATTTTTTTCATAATCCCACTTGTTTCAATAATTCGACGTTACCTTAGAAAACGTAATATGCAAAATTTCAGTAAATCTTCAGAACAATACCATCAAATGCAATTTCAAACAAACTCAAGTGAGATAGAAACACCTAGACGAAATTTTCTAGAGCCAGAACCAAAGTCAGAGTCAAAGCCTGAAACAAAGGACATACAAGTTTTGGGAGAACTAAATCGTGGAGCAGAAAATTTTGAAAAGATACAAAAAATTACTGGTCTTGAGCGTGACGAACTGGCTTCCATCTTGGAGGATTTAGAAAAGAGGGGCCTGATGAAAGTAGAAGAAAAGAGTGGTTTGTTTGGTCCCAAGGTTGAACTCTATCTTACTGATAAGGGCTACAAAGAATACTATTCTTGACAAGATCATTCACCAATTTCTTTTTTTGAATTACATTAGATACTATGCTTGATTCTATTAATAAAAAATTGTATTGATCTTTCGTGGGTCTTGAATGTGGTCGCAACTTCTAATTAGAAACCTTTACGGATTAAATTATGTTTGTTCGATGTGTTAAAAAACGTTACATGATTGAGAAAATCATGCATTGATCTTATCAAAAAGAATTAGATGGAGTGAGTTACTTGAATTTTTTCTTGACAAACTTCTTTAGACCCATCTTCTTCAGATCCTGAGATTCCTTGAGAACTGATTTGTGTTGTTTTTCCTTGTGAGATTTAAGCATCTTTCTGATGCTGCTGGATTCATTAGCTAGGATTTTCAGTGCATAAATTCCAGCATTTGTTGCCTTGTTTACACCTACAGTTACCACTGAAGAACCAGATGGCATTTCAGAGATTGATAACAACGAATCAAGACCTCCAAATGCAGATTTTTTTTGTTGCTTGTCATTGTAAACCAATATCGGAACTCCAATTACTGGCAGAATAGTATGTGATGCAATCATTCCTGGGAGGTGTGCTGCACCGCCGGCACCAGCTATAATGACTTTGAATCCATTTTTTTCCGCATGCTTTGCATATTCTTCTAATCTTGTAGGGGTTCTGTGCGCAGAAATTATTTGGTCCTCATGTGGAACACCAAATTCATCAAGGATTTCAGCCGCACCATGCATTATCCTGCTATCAGAACTGGATCCCATTATAATTCCGACAAGTGGGTTTTTCATAATATTCATAGACTTGAAGATGTTTTTAATGTAACGAACACTGGTAGTAAGCTCATGAACGTTAGCTAAACACACATTAGACTAGGAACAAAAAATAATTAAAATCATAAAGGAATCTACTAAAATTTAATCAACGAGTGTTATTTTAGAATATTATGGTATTTACTGAAAAACAAAAAATCGATGAAGCTCTAGAAGTGATTGATGAAATGTTAGAGAATGCTGAAAAGGAAAAAAATAAGGGAACTGTTCATGCTTTTAGAAAATTTCCTTATGTAATTGGTCACGAACAACTCAATCTGCTATATCGAGTCGTAAAAATATTAACTCAAGAAGGCGTACCTAGAGATGAATAATGAACGACAAAGAAAAAATCCAAGAAGCTCTAGGAATGCTTGATGAGTTAGATAAACAGATGAACGAAAGTGAGAAAGAATATCAAGCAATATTCCAGAAAGATTCGAAAAATTTAGCCGAACATAGAGAACAAATTAAATCAGATGCACTTGTTTTGATGAAATCTATTAGAAAAATCTTAGAATCTTAGAATATAAGATGATTTACGCTAAAATCTAACTTTAGAACTGGATCTTCATCAATGCTAATCAATGAGAATTGTCTTATAGAGTTATGACAGATGAAGAAAAATTCAAAGAAGCTTTACGACTTCTTGATTATTTGATTGATAATGAGAATGATTCAGCTAAATCCACACAGTTAGAAACACTCAAAAAATTGTTAACTTATTTTGATGGTTATTGGTAAAATTTAACCTTGATTATGTTTTCAAAATACTGTGAAATTCACTTGTTTAATTTGTAAGAGAAAATACGATAATATCTTAGCTTTACGAAGACATATGAAAGATCATCTTGGTAGTGATATGAAATGATTGAATTAATATGAATAAACAAAAGAAAAATAATTTATTAATAAAAAAACAGAAAACTAAACGCAAAAATAAACAAGCTCAAGAAAGATGAGAAGTGAGTTTTCAGTCTTTGCGCTCTGGTCTTATGAGATCTACATACTCGAAAATTCTAAGTATTCTAGTTATTTATCTAACCTAACTGTCAACTTGCCACTGGTTTTTATCTAGTTTATTTGTAAGGAAGTTGTGAAAAAAAGACTTGGAATCATAGGAGGAGGTCAGCTCGGTATGATGATAACAGAGGCTGCCAAAAACCTGAGTAACGAAATATCAGAAATCATAGTACTTGATCCAACAGAGAACTGTCCAGCTGCTCAGGCTGGCGCAAAACAAATTGTTGGTAATTTTAAGGATGAAGATGCAATTGTAAAACTTGCAGAACAGTCTGATATCATCACATACGAGATAGAATCAGGAAATACGGATGTGCTAAGCAAGGTAAAGGCAGAGATTGAACCGTCACCATCAACCCTAGGCATAATCCAAGACAAGCTTTTACAAAAAACATTTCTTTTAGAAAATGAACTTCCTATTTCACAATTTTACAAGATTACATCCTTGGATGATCTGCGTAAAAAAATTAATGAACTTGGGCTTCCAGTTTTGCTAAAGTCAAGGAGAGACGCATATGATGGAAGGGGAAACTACAAGATATCTTCGCTTGAGGAGATTGAAAAAGCCTATCAGTATTTTGACGGAAAAAGCCTGATGGTTGAAAAGTTTGTTGATTTCAAGATGGAAGTCTCTGTGATAGCGGTCAGAAACACAAAGGGCGAGATTGCCGTATATCCTCTAGTGGAAAACATTCATGAGGACAATATTTTGAAGATGACAGTTGCACCTGCGCGCGTATCCGACGATGTGATAAATGATGCAGGCGAGATTGCAAAAAAGACAATGGACGTTTTGAAAGGTGCAGGTGTTTTTGGAATTGAGATGTTTATTGATCAAAACGACAGGATTCTCATCAACGAGATAGCGCCCCGGGTGCATAACTCTGGCCATCATACGTTACAATCATGTAGGACATCTCAGTTTGAACAACACCTTCGTGCAATACTTGGGTTGGAGCTTGGAAGCACAGACCTGGTTCACAAAACTGTCATGTGTAATATTTTAGGACCGGATGGATTTGAGGGAAAGTACAAGCCAGTTCAGCTAGAAAAGGACGGCGTTTATCTGAAGATGTATGGGAAGGATGTCTCAAAGCCGCAGCGTAAGCTTGGTCACTTTAACGTTGTAGACCAGAGTGACTCCAAGGATGTATCTGAGTTGCTCGAAATGGCTGACGAGATAAAAAATTCAATTTTAATCAAGTCGCTAGATTAGTTTATTAATTCTGTAACTTCCAGCTAGTTATGGCAAAGACTGCAGCAATAATAATCACTGGCATTGCAATTGCATTGCTAGTAATTTATGGTGCAGACGTTGCTGCTGGCGTTGCTGCTGGTGCACAAGGGTCATCAGGGCTTTTTGACATGGATCACAAGACAAGGGGACTTGCTCTTGGCGGTCCAGCAATGATTTTGCCATTAATTGCATATTTTATTTCACGAAATGATTCATCCAAGGGACTTGGTGGAATGATACTCATCACAGGCATTCTAATCATTATTGGTGCTATTACAGTAATTGGTATGGCTGATCTTTCTGAAGCACAGGAAACAGCTAGAAATCCATTCATGGAGACAGCTCCATTATTGATAGTGGGCGTAATACAGATTGGTTTAGGTGCACTAAAGATAAAAAAATCCTAGTTGACATGCCGGTTTGTACAAAATGCAAAAACAAAGTTCCAAAAGTGTATAATTGTGAGCATACGGGTGAGCAGGATTATTGTACAGATTGCTATACAGAACTACATTACTATCTGACTGAATAAAATAGTAATAGCCTTTTAATCAAGTTTAAAGTTCACTTTTTTTATGAAGGCCATGATATTATCAGGCGGACGAGGTAAGAGATTGCGTCCAGTTACAGATACTATCCCAAAACCGTTGATTTTAATCAATAAAAGACCGTTAATCGAATGGAAAATTAACTATCTAAAAAAATTTGGAATTAAAGATATTATCATTTGCAGTGGTTATAAGGGAAAAAAGATTAAGAACTATCTTAGTAAAAAAAATAATTTTGGTTGTAATATAGAATACTCGGTAGAAACATCACCGCTTGGTACAGCAGGTGCAATTAAAAAAGCACTTAAAAATATTTTTGATGAATCGTTTATTGTGTTAAACGGTGACATAATTACAAACATCAATCTGAAAAAAATGATGAGTAAACCAAACAGCATTGCCGCAATTGAATTAAGAACAAATTATGGAACAATGAAAATTAAAAATAACAAAATTATCCAGTTCAATGAAAAAACTAATGTCGAAAATATTTGGATGAATGGGGGAATTTACCACTTGAGTATAGATATTGCTAAAATTTTACCAACAAAGGGCAGTCTAGAAAGTATAGTTTTCCCAAAACTAGCCAAAAAAAATTCATTAAACACGGTAAAATTTAAGAATGTTTTATGGCGTTCAATCGATTCTCATAAGGATATTGAGACGTGCACAAAGGAAATGATTCAAAAAAAATATACCAAATTTATTTCAAAAAGATGAATCAAAATGCGTTTGTCATATAGTTTGGGTTCATTATTAACTGTTGAACAGGTTTTAGCATGTTCAAAAAAATTAAACAGATTTAAGCCCGATACAGTATGGATTCCTGAAACATGGGGAATGGAGAATTTTTCAATGCTTAGTTTGGCTAGTAAAGAAAATAACTTTTCAAGAATTGGTTCGTCTATAATTAACATCTATTCACGAAGTCCTAGCTTGATCGCGATGGGAGCTGTAACTGTTGATACAATTTCAAACAAACGTCTGATTTTAGGATTAGGTACAAGCAGTCAACCATTGGTTGAAGATTTTCACGGTGATAAATTTGAGAGACCGCTTAAACGAATGAAGGAGTATGTAGAGATTATTCGGTTAATTCTTAGCGGCAAGTCGATAAATTATTCTGGAGAAATTTTTTCATTGAAAAATTTTTCATTACTTATCAAACCACCTAGAAACACAATTCCAATTTATCTGGCTGCTGTTAACCAAAAAATGGTAGAACTTACGTGGAAAATTGCAGACGGTGTTATTTTTTATCTTAGGCCAAAAAGTGAGATTAAATCAACGCTTTCAAGGATGCAAAATCAAAAAAAGATTGATGCGTCACTGCAAATTATCACATGTGTCAATGAAGACTCTGAAAAAGCTATAATTCGTGCTAAAAAAACATTGGCGTTTTACGTTTCTGTTGGAAAAATTTATCGGGAATTTTTAGCAACAAATGGATTTGAAAATGAAACAAAAAATATCTATGAAGAATATGAAAAAAATGGTTTACAAAATAATCATGAACTGGTGCCTGAATCAATGGTAAATGAACTATGTATTGCTGGAACATCAAATGAATGTAGAAATCAATTGAAGCAATTTTGCGAAACGGGGATAGACTTACCGATCATACAGTTTAATCCGACAGATAATGTAGAAAATTCATTTGATTTAGTTACTTCAACATTTTCGGAGAGTTGTGATTGAAAAAAGTAGCCGTGGTTGGATACGGAAATACAAAATTTACAAAGGATGAATTACCAATTGAATCATTATTACTAGAATCCACAAAGCAAGTGTTTGACACTACAAAAAATTTATCACAAGATCTTATCGACGGTGTTATAGTTTCAACCAATGATAATTCTAAATATCTTGGTGCTATCTTGTCTGAACTGTCAGGCATCAAGCCAAAAATTTCTCATACAGTTGAACATCTATGCAGTTCTGGTGCCAATGCAGCAATTTCTGGATTTTCATATATTGCGTCAGGATTGGTCGATACTGTTTTAGTTACAGGCGCAGACAAAATTGGCAATCCAGGGCAAATTTTAGAATGGGACAAATCTAGGGGGGAATTTGATCATCCAATTTACTGGGCATCAATGTTTACAAAAGCACACAAAAGACAATTTAGCACAACCGAGGAGGAATTAGCAATAGTGTCTGCTAAAAATCACAAGCAAGCAATGGATAATCCAAACGCATATTCACATAAACCATATACAATTTCTGAGATTATGAATTCGAAGAACGTTACTGATGATTTACGAATTTTAGATTGCTCTTATTCATGTTCGGGCAGTTCATCAATTCTTTTAACGTCTGAGGAAACTGCAAAAAAATTTACTGATGAACCAATATGGATTTCAGGCATTGGTCAAAAAACTAACTCTGCAAGTTTTATGAAAAATGAGTTAACAACATCATCTAGCAGTGTAATATCTGCAAATGATGCATATAAAATGGCTAAAATAACTTCACAAAAAATTGATATTGCAGAAATACATGATGCCTTTTCAGTTTGTGAATTAATGGCCGTAGAAGATCTTAGTTTAACAGAAAAAAATACCAGCGCATCGTATGTTAGAAATCTATTCAATACGGAAGACAGAAAAATAAATCCTAGGGGAGGATTAATTGGAGCAGGACATCCTTTGGGTGCGACAGGTATTTCCCAGATTGTAGAAATTACACAACAATTACAAAATAAGGCAAAAAAGAGACAAATTTCAAATGCTAAAAAGGGATTAGTTCACAATATGTCTGCAGCAGCTACATCTAGTACTGTTTTAATCCTAGAATCATGAATAAATTTGAAACTGAGTTAAAAATAGGAAATTTTGTTACCAGTGAATGTTCTCACTGTAATAGGATCGTATGGCCACCAAGTGATTATTGTGATAATTGTTTTAAAGCGGTTAACTGGCGGAAAGTTTCCCAAATTGGTACAATAATTGAATTATCAAAAAAGGAAAACGACGTTTTTTGTATTACAGAATTTGAAGATAAAATACGAGTTATGGGAAAATTAGATGCTGAAATTCATATGGCAAAACCCGGTCAAACTGTCAGACTGAGTAAATGTTTGCTTAATAACAAGAATAGTTTTTTCTTTAGTTTAGAAGAAATCAAAGAAATCTTAGAAAAATGACACAGCCAGTATGGACACTTACTGATAAGGAAAAAATCAAAAAGACTTTAGAATTAATTCAAGATTTTGAGAATTCGGGATCATCTAAACATTACAAAGCAAACGCACAGAAGATGAGAATAATGCTAGATGCAATTAAAAAAACCTTAGAATCTTAACTCGATTCTTTTCTAATAGACTTTGCAAACTCTTTGATTATTCTCATATCGCTTTCAAGCTCTTCGCCTGTGTTAATTAATTGGCATGACAAAAACGTTGATTGTCCTTTTTGTTTAGACGATTATGACTAGTATGACGATTAGAATTTAGGTTATTTTATTTTCTCAAAAGCATTTAGGTAGCTGTTTGAGTTTGTTTTGAGTTGATCTTTTATGTAAGATTCTGAAAAACCATGTACTTTCTTAACATGTTGCAAAATATCGCTACAAGTCGTTTTACAAGTTTTACACAAGTATTTCATATCTAGTATGATATATCACAGTATACATATCCATCTTTTTGTTTAGACGAATATGACTAATATGACTAATCATACCAGGAATTACTAGTCATGAGCTATAACCAATTATTTTTGATTGGGATTATCAGCACTACAATTATGATTGGTTTCTTGATAGGATATTACTAGATAATGTCAAATTTAGTTAATTTAATTTTGTAAACCGCACGCGTAGGGCGGAAAACTATTCATACTTCATAGTCTTTCTATTTTTTTATGTCTGAGAAATTAGAAATTCCTCAAATTATGGAAAATGCGACAAACGATATTTTTGGTATGTGTTCAATTTGTAATAAGGCTAAATGGACTCATACAAATGATG
>JGI12207J13218_1000108_pt1 | contig 13344 bp, 10 predicted proteins | sample DeeseametaMP0372_FD_13218 | JGI IMG/M metagenome (IMG submission 13218) | reverse complement strand
TCCGCTTCAGCCAGGATCCCGTTCCAGTTTCGCTCAACACGGATGCTTCCGCCGCGCCAAAAACGGTAGATTTGCTCAACCAATTTTTCAGAAGCAGGGCTCGACTGACGAAGTTCTGAAAACGGAACGCCATCCTGCTGAAGTTTTTTATTGAGCGGATCAGGAATCAAGGTTCCGAAACTCTCCTGAGAAATCATTAATCCTGGGCAAGAGACTGGAGAAGTTCAGCATTCTCCTGAATTTGCAGGCGGCGTTTTTTCAAGTTTCTCTTATTTGGACGACTGCTTGCGTGTCTTTTTGTTGCAGTTTTTCGTTTAGGTGACATTTTGTATTCCTGTTATTTGAGATTAAATCATCTTGTTCTGATTGAAAATAATCGGTATGGTTTAAGTCTTGTACGTTTGAAAATAGCAAAATAATTATAATAATGCGAGCTAAATATAAATCGATAAATTCTTCCATTTAAGGAAATAAGATGAGCAGCAAAGAACAGAAAAGGAATAATCCCAAAGAAGAGACTGGACCGCAAATGCAGAAATTAATGGAAATGCCAGTTACTGCTCGGCTCGTTTTAGGCGAATGCAAGCTGGAAATTGAAGAAATACTCAGACTTGGACAAGGTTCCATGCTGGTGCTGGACACAAACGTGAAGGAAAATTTGAAGCTTTATATCAATGATGAAGAAATTGCAAAAGCAAAATCTGTAACAATAGGTGATAATCTTGGTGCAAAAATAACAGAGATTTCTTCAACAGAAAAACGACTCAAAGATCTGACCGATCTGGAATAAAGGTGATGCTTCAGTGAAATTTCTTTTGATCCAATTACGAAGGATTGGTGATGTATTAATGACAACCCCTTCAATCAGGCTGCTTCGTGAGTCTTTTCCTGAGGCACATTTTACATTTTTGACAGAGCCACCTTTTGATCAGGTTTTGAGGGAGAATCCTTATTTGGATGAAATTCTGCTTTTCCGAAAGACAGAAACTCTCCGAGAAACACTAATATTTTTCCGGACTATCCGTCATCATCAATTTGATACAGTGATTGATTTTTTCGGAAATCCAAGGAGTGCCTTAATTACCCGTTTTTCAGGAGCACCGATTCGGATTGGTTTTGATTTTCGCGGAAGGAGCTTGGCCTATACCCATCCAGTCAAGATTTCAACAGAGATAACTTATGCTGCTCAGGATAAAGCACAATTGCTGAAACCGCTTGGAATTTCTGCAGAAGATTTTGGACTGGATTTTTTTACAGCAGAAAAAGATCAGAATTATGCAGATGATCTTTTTGAGAAAATGGGTATAAAAAACAAAGATTTTGTGGTTTCTTTGTCTCCGGTTTCACGTCAACCATACAAAGTTTGGCCTGCAGAAAGATTTGCTCTGATTGCCGACTGGCTGATAAAAACCTACAATGCAAAAGTATTTTTTCTGTTTGGTCCGGGAGAATTGCATTTTATTGATTCGGTTAGGAAAGCGATGACTCAGACGGCACTTCCGGACTATGCTGTCCCAACGCTTACCGAGACTCTTGCCATTTTGAACAAAGTAGATTTGCATCTTGGCAATGACAATGGTCCAAGACACTTTGCTGTTGCAGGCGGAACGCCAACGTTGACAATTTTCGGCAGACCATGGGCCGCAAACTGGACTCCACCTCAACAAACACTGCACCGCACTCTGGAGTATGATCCAGGCTGCAAAAATAAATGCGTCTATCCAAAATGCAATTTGGAGTGTCTTGACGGTGTAACTGTTGAAGCAGTTCAGAATGAATTGGAGAATATGATGAAAAATATCAGATAAAGGAGTTGTATGGTTTTCATGTTTGACACAGAGAAAATGCTGGAACAGCAGCTGAAAGAGGTTGAGCAGTGGCACGAAGAACTGCCTCAAGAAAGTTCTTCTGAATCAGTTGATTTTCCGGCTTTGGTCTCAACACAGCACCAGGTCAATTTTGAGTTATGGCATCAGGAAGATCTAGCTCGTGATCCGGAGGTTTCGGATACTAAAATTGCTGCAGTCAAACGCGCGATTGATGTTTTGAATCAGCGCCGGAATGACCTTATCGAACAGCTGGACCAGTTTCTGGTGAATGTCATGGGCAGTAAAAAAGTGAAAAACAGCGCTGATTTGGAACTGAACAGTGAAACTCCAGGCAGCATAATTGACCGCCTTTCCATCAATGCACTTAAAATATTTCATATGGATGAAGAAATTCAGCGTGAGGATGCTGCAGAAAGTCATCGAATAAAATGTTCCGGTAAACTCTCTGTTCTGCAGGAACAGCGTCAAGATTTGGGGCAATGTCTCGTTAAACTGCTTGCTGATTTAAGTACAGGAAAAAAGCGGCTGAAAGTTTATCAGCAATTGAAAATGTATAACGATGAAAGTTTAAATCCCGTGCTTTATCAGAAAGTCGAATCAAAGTGAACAGGCACTAAAATGGGTCCAAAGGGAATTTTTCTTGCTTTCATAATTGTCTGTGCAATCTATTTATGGAGGAAGTACCGCAAAAAAGAGCCAACCAAATCATCCAGATGGGTGAATTGGGTGCTTGGAGGTATTGTGGTTTATTATGGTATATCTGCCGTAATTATGTTTTTAGACAAAGGCTAAGAAGGTAGATCAGGAACAGATTAGCCGGCAATGCTGGATTTTTACTCAATTCTGAAAGTGGCCGGATGAATGATTGATCAAGTTGTGGAATAAAAATGGGTCTTGTATTGATTGGAATGCTGGTGGCTTCTATGGTGCTTTTGGGACTGTGGCAGAGGCGCAGAGCAAAAAAGCGTTTCCTGGAAGCAAAACGCAAACTCAGGGAACTTGACTCAATGCCCGAATCAGACAATAATGAGGGGTAGTTTTGTAGGGGATGAGAATTAGACAGCTATTTGACCGCCTTGCTGCATGGCCTGTTGTACAAGAATTGCCACAGCTTTAGGCCGCGAGAGGTTCTTTTCAGAGGCAAAGCTGTCCAACTGCTTTAAAACGGACTCAGGAAGTCCTAATAGAATTTTTTTGACAGGCTCGTTATATTCTTTTTTTCTTCCTGCCCCCTCCCGGAAGCCTCCTCTTGCCATAATAACCTACTTCAACTCGTTGGATTTAAAAAACTCAAGAAATTACTTATTTTGCCGATACTATTAGTACATCTTTCAAGATGTATGCAAGAGTTTCATGAAACAGGTTTTAAAACTGTTTTAATTACTGATTTTAACTGACTAAATCCGGGAGAACCAGATGAATACAAACAAAAAAATTCTTTATCCTTTTCGTCAAATAGCCATTCGCACGCGCTGTTTGCACCGCTTAAATCCTCAGGAACTCATGATCCGCAGAGGACAATGAATTCCAGGATTAACGGGAGGAAATGTCCTCCCGTAGTCCCTGTCATTTTCTTCATACAGTCCTTTTTCCTACCCTCCTTTTTGTTATTTAATCTTCGTATTCTTTGCTAAAAAGCCAACTTTGTTCAGGATCAGTCCGTAAATTTTGCCTCTCCCGCAAAAATGTGGAATGATAGATTGTGACAGTTGTAAACAAATCGGACCTGAAAAAAATTCGGCATAATGTACAAAATTCTGATTACCGGTTCAATCCACCAAATTGGTTTGGAAATCCTGCGTAAAGAAAAAGATATTGAAATCCAGTATGCTCCGGATCTTGCTTTTGCTGAAATATTTAAAATAATAGCACCGTTTCACTGTATTCTCAGCCGCTCGGAAACACCGGTAACCAGGGAATTGATTGACGAGGCGCCAAACCTGAAAGTTATTGCCCGTGCTGCAGTCGGAATAGGAAATATTGATGTAAATTATGCCACAGAAAAAGGGATTCTTGTCATCAATACACCAGGCAAAAACACAAATTCTGCTGCAGAACTTACGATAGGACTGCTTCTCTCTGCAATTAGAAAAATTATTCCTGCTCACAGCCACATGAGTAAGCTCAAGTGGGACCGACATATTTTTACCGGTATGGAACTGCTCGGAAAAACGATTGGAATAATCGGTCTAGGAAATGTCGGACATCGTGTAGCACGTTACGCAAAAGCCTTTGAAATGGAAGTGCTGGCTTATGATCCTTATATTGCCGAAGAAGTGTTTGAGCGTTATCATGCGGAAAAATGCACCCTGGAGGAACTGATTTCCTCTGCTGATATAATAACGCTGCATGTACCAAAAACGGAGGAAACTACAGGAATGATTGGTGCTGAAGAGTTCAGTCGAATGAAATCCGGAGTGGTGATTTTGAACACAGCTCGGGGCGGAATTATCCAAGAAAAGCCATTGTTGGAAGAATTAAAATCAGGCAGGGTTGCCGCAGCCGGAATTGATACATGGGAAGTGGAGCCGCCAAAACATAATCCTTTTCGGGATCTGCCCCAGGTGGTGATGTCTCCTCATGTTGGCGCCTCTACCACAGAGGCTCAAAAAAGAATTGCGGAATCAATTGCGACCCAGACTCCACGGGCCCTCCGCGGAGAAGTAGTAGACTATCCTGTGAATATGCCGAGCGTTCAGGTTTTAAGCAGAGGTCCTGTATCTTCTTATACCTCGCTTGCAGAAAAACTGGGTGTGTTTTCTTCGCAATATATTGAATTTACTCCAACTAATTTAGAAATTATTTACCGCGGCAAATTAGCAAGGCATGATGGAACTCTCCTGAGACTCTGTTTTCTGAAGGGTTTGCTGCAGAGTAAGCAGGATTATGTGAGTTATGTTAACGCGGATCAGCAGGCTGAAAATGTTGGTCTGCATATCGAAGAAAAAGATGATCCGGGCTTTACCGATTATGAAAGCGCCTTAAAATGCACACTTTTCGCATCCGGCAGACAGTTTGCTATTGGCGGAGTTGTTTTTAGCGGGCCCCATCCGCGAATTACTTTGATCAATAGTTTTGTCTGCGAATTTGAGGTGGAAGGAACAATATTGGCAACCACTAATCAGGATCGACCTGGAATGGTGGGGGTACTGGGAACCTGTTTAGGTAAAAATGGCGTCAATATAGACCAGTTTCAACTGTCAAGAAATACCCGTGGCGGCGAAGCCCTGTCACTGATTCGAGTTGATGATGACCTGCCGGATTCAGTAGTTGAAGAAATCCGAAAGCAGGAAGGAATCACATCCGTTTGTAAAATCGTTTTGTAATGAATTCCAGGCAATTTTAATGCAGACGTCCTGTGGTGTCTGTCTGGAACTAATTTGAATTGAAAGAAAGAAAATGCGTTATCTAAAACCTTTGATGGATCAAAATTTTCTGGAATATGCGTCCTATGTGATTAAGGATCGCGCAATTCCAGATATTGTAGATGGTCTAAAACCGGTGCAGCGTAGAATTATGCACACAATGAAGGAGATGGATGATGGAAAATTCTGCAAGGTTGCAAATATTGTAGGCGATACGATGAAGCTGCATCCACACGGAGACGCATCCATTGGTTCAGCACTGGTCGTGATGGCTAACAAAGAATATTTTATTGAAAAACAGGGTAATTTTGGAAATTTACTGACTGGTGATCCTGCCTCTGCTCCAAGATACATTGAGGCCCGCCTTACTCCACTGGCCAAGGAAGCTCTCTTTAATTCTGAGTTGACTGAATATATTGACAGTTACGATGCAAGAAATAAGGAGCCTGTTGTACTGCCCTCTAAACTACCGGTATCTATTCTGTTTGGTGCAGAAGGAATTGCGGTGGGCATGTCTACTCGAATTTTACCGCATAATTTCAATGAAGTTATCAAAGCACAAATTGCTTTTCTGAAGAACCGGCCCTTCAAGCTGTTACCGGATTTTTTTAACGGGGGCCTGCTGGATGCCGGACAATATGAAGACGGAAATGGTAAGGTTCGGGTTCGTGCCCGCATCGAAATTACTGATGAAAAAATCTTAACTGTACGGGAATTGCCGTTTGGAGTGACGACTGAATCTTTGATACAGTCCGTTCAGGATGCAGTGAACAAGGGAAAATTCAAATTATCCTCAATCAACGACTTTACTGCGGAAAAAGTTGAAATTGAATTGAAGGCAACAAGAGGAATGGCTGCAGAAAAACTGCTGAAACTGCTCTTTGCTTTCACTCAGTGCGAAGTCTCCATTTCAGTCAATTTGCTGCTTATTCAAGAGAATCAGCCGGCTCAGCTGACTGTCAGTGAAGTACTGCGGTACAATACTCTAAGGCTGAAAGATTTGCTAAAGCAGGAATTGCTGCTGTCTCTTGAGCAGGCCAGACGGAAATGGCACCTCCGTAGAATGGAAATGTATTTCATTGGTGAGAAAATATATCAGAAACTGGAGGCTTGTGATTCTTACAAAGAAGCTCTTGAAGTTGTTGGAAAAGCTCTGCTTCAAATTGAATCAGTCCTGCACTTTCCGATTGTGCAGGATGATATCGAAAAATTACTGTCACTGCAGATCAAACGTATTTCCCGCTATGATCAGAAGGAAGGCCAGAAGGAGCTTGATAAACTTAAAGTTACAATCAGTTCATTGAATAAATCATTGAGGGATATTACAAGCTACACAATTACTTACCTGGAAAAAATCAAGGATAAATATGGATCGGATTATCCGCGACGTACCAAAATCAAAATATTTGACGAAATCCGTGTTCAGGATGTGGCAGAAAAACAAAAAGTTTGCTGGGACCGCAAAGAAGGTTTTCTGGGAATGAATGTAAAGTCCGGTACTACTTCGTTTTATTGTTCTGCCTACGACAAAATAGTGTTTATCCGCAAAGACGGTTCCTATCAGGTTATCCGTGTTCCGGAAAAACAATTTATAGGCAAGGATGTTATCTTCGTGGAGAAACTGAACGCCAAGACGGTTCACAATGTGATTTATTGGGAGGGTGCAAGTCGGGTATGTTATGCAAAACGATTCCGGGTTGAAAAGTTTATTCTTGACCGGGAATATAATTTGTTTACCAGAAAAAAGGGTGCAAAAATTTTACACTTGAGCCAGGGAGAAGGGATAATACTTGAAATTTTCTTCGTACCTGCACCCAGAATTAGAAAATCCAAAGACATTTATATTCTTGATGATTTGGCAATTAAAGGGATTCAGGCCAGGGGCAACAAGGTTTCCAGTAAATCGGTACAGAGCGTGAAAGTGACTACTGTCATGCCGGAACAAGCACAACAGCCGTCTTTACCGGAAGATACAGAAAATTAATGGATTGCATTTAATTGTAAAATGCTTTAGTATCAAAGCTCTGAGATTTAGTTTGAACAATTTGTTTAGAAAAAACCGTCATGTCAACGAAATGCCAGATTTGNGGAAAAACTCCGGCAAATGGAAATCGGGTAAGTCACGCAAACAACAGGACAAAACGCCGCTGGATGCCTAATTTGCAAACCGTGCGAATCCGTCAGGCAAATGGAAATCGTAAAAAAACTCGAGTTTGTACTCAGTGTATCCGCACCGGAAAAACGATTGCTGCTTAAGCTGCCGACCTTACAATCTGCCGGCATACATTCAAAACGCCGGCTGTTTGCCTGCCTCTTAACTTCACTGTTTTCATGCTTTTAAAGGATTGTACCCAAATCTACACTTTGGGACCGCAGGGTACTTTTAGTGATGAAGCCGCCCAAAAAGTCCTCAAAACGGGAGTCCGTGTTACCTATACCGGTACCTTTGCTGAAGCACTTGCAAAGGTGACGGAGGATTTGGGTTCTGCGGCAGTGGTTCCGGTTGAAAATTCTGTTGCGGGTACAGTGGCACAGGTTCAGGACTCTCTGGTCAGCAATGACCTGATTATTCTTGGTGAAATCAACTTACTGATNGAATATTCTTTGCTGGCCAATGCAGAACTGGATCAGATTGAGGTTTGTTTTGCTCATCCGCAGGCACTTGAACAAAGCAGTGGATTTATCACAAAAAACCTGGGTAAAGCACAAAACCACTTCACCAGAAGTAATGTTGATTCTGGAATTCGGTTTCTGGAAGCAGTTGATTCCGGAAATAAACCTGTAGCGGCGATCGTTCCGGCTACTTTTGCGCAAGAGAATTCCAAATGGAGAAAAGCTTCAGCAATCCAGGACTATCAAAATAATACTACCCGCTTTCTGGTAGTCCGTTCCCGTAAATCAGATGAGCAGCTTGATTATTCCCGCAAAAAAACGTCTCTCCTTGTTGAGTTTCTGGATGATCGTTCGGGCTTGCTTTATCAACTGCTGAGTGTTTTCAATCTATTTAATATCAACCTGTGCCGTTTGGAATCCAGGCCGGCAAAGGACACACCATGGGCCTACGTCTTTTATGTTGATTTCTACAATTCTGCTGACACAGAGGCTTGTCTTGAGGTGTTCAGCGTATCAAATTTTCGTTACAAAGTACTTGGAAGTTATGATTTAATCAGCTGATTGGCATACCAGATGCGTTACTGGAACAGAATAATATTTTTTATGAATTTTCATCCGCACATATATTGTCAAAACCAGAGCAGGTCATGTTTTTTTTGAGAAATATCTTTCAGAAAGCAGGAATATTTTTAGGTATCACTTCAGGCTGGTTGCTCCTTTGTGGTATTGACAGAAGTCCAAAACAGGCAAATTTTGGACTTAAGGATCTGCAGACAAAAAATATGCTGCAGTCTATGCCTCCCCTCTCAGAAATTCCTTTAAGTTTTTATCTCCTTACCTCAGCTTTTATTGCTTCAGTAGTTAGTGCTATTCTACTGGTACGATTTCTTCACAAAAAGAAAATCAGGGAAGGACTGGAAAAAATTGCGGAAGATCAGGCTCAATTGTCAGTGGATTCTGAATTTGAAGCCAGACAGGTGGATGATGAGGAGCGTGAATTTATAAAAATAATGTGCAACTCAAAGGATCCAGTAACATTGTTGCCAGTCATAATGTCTACAAAAGNATTTGAAAAGACTGCAGAAGACTATAAAAAATCCAGTAAATTTTCAAAATCAGATTTGGAAAAAATATTTTTACTGCGAAAAAGTTTGCAGTTCACATTTAAAAACACGGGAGTTGAATTTACCTGCTCACAAATGCTTGAACCCGGAACACATTTGGAATGTGTGATTCACCACAAGGGAAAAAATGTAGTTTTCACGACTTCCATTCTTGACTCTACTGAGAAGCAGCTGCTGATAAAACCACCGAGAGTTAATAAGCGCCCTGCCAATATGAAACAATTTTCTGAATTATTCTGCAATTTACGACGCGGAAAAGATGCAGATTATGAGTTCAAGTTTAAAATAATAGGGCAGTTGTCGAAAGATCTCAACGCTGTTATTCTGAGCCACACCAGAAATATCAAGAGATTGCAGATTCGCATTTCCGAACGTCTGCCGATGGATTTGGAGATGGACTTTCTGCTGGTTACTGCAGTAAATTATGAAATGATGCAGGGTTTTGATGTAGGGAATCTGCAACAATATGCTCTTTCCGGAATTATAAAAGACATGAGTGCCGGAGGAATAAAGGTCCAGATAGGCGAGTTGCCGGCCCAGGGGATCAACAAGGGAGACATTTTTCTTTTTCATCTACCGAATGCAAGTTTACGCGGCAACCTGGCTGCAACCGTTCTTGATGTGTTATCAAGGCGCGGTCGTAATGAAATTCACTTTGCTTTCCGTGACACTGATATTCTGACACATATGAAACTCAATCAATATCTGCATCGGAAAAAAGTAAATATGGAGGCTGCCTGATTGGAAAAATTTTGCTGACAAAATGTTTCGAAAAATATTTTATGGAATCAGCCTTTTAGCTTTACTGGTAATTGCAGGCGGTTATGGTTTTTTAAGAACAAAATTACCTCAGCGTTCAGGTGAAATAAAACTTTCCGGCCTAAAAAGCAAAGTTGATGTTGTCTTTGACAAGTGGGGAATTCCGCATATTGAGGCAGCAAACGAGCAGGATGCCTATCATGCTTTAGGTTATCTGAATGCACAGGATCGGATTTTTCAGCTGGAATTGATGGTCCGTGTTGCTCATGGCAGGCTTTCAGAAATGCTGGGTGAAGCGACCCTCGACGTAGATCGCTATTTCCGTACTCTGGGCATCCAGCGCTTTGCCAAAAAATATGCTGCAGAACATTTCAGGAATAATCCTCCAAAAATTCAAAAAGCCCTTAAAGCCTACCTTTCCGGTCTGAACAGCTTTGTTGCTTCCGGACCAACTCCGATTGAATTCACGCTGTTAGGTATTCCAAAACGTGAATACAGCCTTGTGGATCTGGTCAGCATTTCTGCATACATGTCCTACACATTCACCAATGCAGTCCGGCAGGATCCGCTGGTTTCTTATATTCATAAAAAACTTGGCAGCAACTACCTCAAGGACCTGGCCATCTACTGGCCAGAAGGTGATACACAGATTAAAGTTTCAAAAAAAGATGCAGCAGAAGATCTGGAGTTGGCAGCACTTTTTGCAGAAATGGATAATCTGCTGGATCTGATACCTCCGTTTTTCGGCAGCAACTCCTGGGTTGTTTCCGGTTCACGTACCAAATCCGGTAAAGTTATTTTAGCCAATGATCCCCACATTGGTTATGCAGCACCGGCAACCTGGTATGAAGCTCACCTGAAAACTCCTGATTGGGAACTCTACGGACATCACTTGGCAGGAATCCCCTTTGCGATTCTGGGCCACAACCACCGCATGGCCTGGGGTGTCACCATGCTGCAGAATGATGATCTGGATTATTATCGTGAGCAGGCGAATCCTGAAAATCCGGACCAGGTCCGGTTCGGTAATCACTGGGAGGATCTGAAAATTATAGAAGAAACAATTTCCGTCAAGGGAAAAGTAGATGTTCCTCTGCGGATAAGGATTTCAAGACATGGTCCCATCATCAATGATGTGCTGGAATCTGTCGGAAAAACAGAGAGCCAACCGGTTGCACTGGCCTGGCAGATGCTGAGCAATTTTGAAAATTCAACGGAGCAGGTTTTTTATGAACTGAGTCACTCAGAAAGCCTTGCGGATACACAAGCTGCAGTCAGCAAACTCCATGCGCCCGGTTTGAATATCAACTATGGAGATGCAGAAGGAAATATCGCCTGGTGGGCAGCAGCACGTTTACTGATTCGTCCCTCACATGTGAATTCTTTTATTATCCTGGATGGAGCGGGCGGCAGGGATGAAGTCCTGGGATACCGGGATTTCTCCGCAAATCCCCAGGCAGTTAATCCATGGTCCGGTATAGTATTCAACGGCAATAATCAGCCGGGGGACGTGGGAAATGGTCTTGAACCGGGTTATTATGCACCTGAGGAGAGGGCACATCGAATGAGTCAGCTGCTTGATCCAGATAAATTTGATTGGACAGCAGCAGACATGCGGCAGATTCAACTGGATACGAAACATCCACGGATCAGTAATTTTCGTCAGCACTTTATGAAAGTGATTTCAGAATCTTCCGTACGCAGCGAAGTATTCCGTCAGGCTGCAGAAGTATTTAAAAACTGGGAGGGAGTGCATGAAAAAAACGCTCTAGGACCGACTATTTTTCACCGACTCTTTTATCATTTGAGTATCAGTATTTTTGCAGATGAAATTGAAGAAAAGGGAACTCTCGTTCTACTCAATTCTTCACTGATTGATAAAAGCATGCCGTTGCTGCTGAACAATCCGCAATCTCCCTGGTGGGACAATCTGCAAACACCGGACAAGCTTGAAAATCAACAGGAGATACTGCAGACGGCCTGGGTTAATGCAGTGCAGAGTCTGGAAGAAGATTATGGTCCAGATGTGAACACCTGGAATTGGGGCAGGATTCACACACTGGAAATTCAGCATTTGCTGGGACGTAAAAAACCGCTGAATTTAATATTTAATATCGGTCCTTTTGCTGTTCCCGGAAGCAAAGGAGTGATTAACCAGATTCGACATAAATATGGACCAAAAGAGCTGAAAGTCAGTTCCGGCCCCTCAACTCGCCGTGTGATAGATTTTGGAGATGCTGAAAATTCAACTGGAATAAGTCCAACCGGACAGTCCGGATATTTTTTTGATCAGCATTACCAGGATCAAACCCCTCTCTACCTTTCCGGAAAATCACGCAGACAAATTATCAATCTTGATAGGATTCCGGAAAATAAAAAATCACAATTGATTTTTCTTCCCTGACACGGTATTTTTGCCGTTCGGGAACCAAACAGATTCGCAGCTTCATTAGTAAAATTTCTTGAGAAAAAGTTTTAACTGACATAGAGATGGATACATTTGCCATAGACAATTTGCCGCCGGTTGAAAAGTGGCCGGAGTTCAGTAATTTGGCAGAACTGGATTATCCGGAAAAACGGAACTGTGGATCTGCTGCTTTCTGCCATAAAAAAATACCAGGCAAGCATCGTTTTTATCTCACCAACCGCATCTCGTTTTTTGCTTTCTAAACTGAAGGACGGCAATTTGTCTTCAGTTAGAACCTGTGTTTCTGCAGGAGAAACATTGCCTAAACCAACCTGGGACTCCTGGAAAGAAAAAACCGGACTTGAAATTCTGGACGGCATTGGCTCCACTGAATTGCTGCACATTTTCATCAGTTCCAGTGCAGATGATATTCGTCCTGGAGCAACCGGTAAACCTGTAAACGGTTATCAGGCAAAAGTTGTGGATGAAACAGGAAATGAAGTTCCTCCCGGAACAACCGGAAAACTTGCAGTAAAGAGTCCGACCGGATGTCGTTATCTGGCAGATGAGCGGCAGAAATATTATGTCCAGAACGACTGGAACCTTACTGGTGATGCCTACAAGATGGGCGAAGACGGCTATTTTTGGTTTCAGGCAAGAACGGATGACATGATCATTTCATCCGGATACAACATTGCAGGACCGGAGGTTGATGCCGCCTTGATGACCCATGAATCAGTGATGGAATGTGCGGTAATAGGCATTCCGGATGAGCGACGGGGAAGCCTTGTCAAGGCTTTGGTTGTACTGAAGGAAGGATTTTCTGCAGATGAACTGCTTGCAAAAGAACTGCAGGATTTCGTCAAAAAAACGATTGCACCCTTTAAATATCCCCGTGCAGGGGAGTTTGTAGATTCACTGCCAAAAACTGAGAAGTGAAAAATACAACGCTTCAAATTAAGGCAGGTCTGAACTTTTGTGAATTACAGGGCTTCAACCACAATCATGTTTGACGAGGCCGTCTTGTGCCTTAACGTCCGGGCCTTTCGATATTCCTGTGAATCAAGCCACTCTTTGGCCTTTTCAATGCTTTCAAACTCCAGAATTACAACGCGGTCTGGTTCCCAGTTGCCTTCAAGTTTTTCAGATTTTCCTCCCCGTGCCAGGTACTTTCCTCCATAGGCAGCAATAGCCGGCGGTGCAAGTTTCTTGTATTCCTCATAACGTTCCGGATCATTGACCGTAAT
>JGI12207J13218_1000105_pt1 | contig 13534 bp, 12 predicted proteins | sample DeeseametaMP0372_FD_13218 | JGI IMG/M metagenome (IMG submission 13218) | reverse complement strand
GAGGGTGTCTGACTGTGAAGAATTAGTGGGGTAGTCAAACCAACCTGCTTCATCCTTTCAGTTCTCCACAACCATCAGTGAAGCCAAGTTAGCTGATAACTCATTTAGCACCTTCTTCTGTATTGACTCCCCCAACCCCAATCTTGACATCAATTTCACAATATTGTTGAACTGGGTTTCAATGAGCTCATTGTATGCATCTGCATTGAAGTCTGCATAGATTTTTTCATCATCCTGATCCAGACTCATTGCTTGGCAGAGGCAGGCAATCATCCATGAGAAAAACCTTTTATCTGATGTGTTAACAAAGTAGAGCCAGAAAGGGAGTTTGCTGTTCAGGGCAGTTATAAACTCGACCACTTCAGGGATCTGGTACAACTCTCTATGGTCATCATCATAACCTGAAACTAAGAATACATACTTCTGGTATGCCTCCTCAAATGATTGTATGGAGTTTGTAATTACATTTAGAAGGGCAACATATTCTGAGGTGTCACAGTTTTGGATAGTCTCCTGAGGGATTTGCAAAACGACGTAGTCAGACTGTTGTGCAATATCTGCTGGACTGGATGCATATTCATTCAGCTGAACACAGACTGATGGACACCTATCATGGACACCAAAGGTGTTTTAAAATCTTGAAATTCTTTCTAAGTAACTGATATTGTGGCGCACCAGACAGGACTTGAACCTGTAACCTACTGATTAGAAGTCAGTTGCTCTATCCAGTTGAGCTACTGGTGCGTAAGGGGAGTTCTGTGAAGTATCACAATAAAAATGATCAGAGACAAACCATAAATTATGTCATGCTTTCGAAAAACGAATTATATATTGGAAGTCTGTTCATCAATAAAAGTTGAAACCCTCTCAAAAACTTCTGCCGACGAAAGACTGGTCGTATCCAGCAACAAATCAAAGTTTGATCTGTCATCAATATCAACTTTATAAAGACTTAAAAAATTTCTTCGCATTGTATCCCTGCGTTTTTGGCTGGTATCAATACTTTCTCTGATAGTTTTAGCTTCTTCAGTAGTACGTTCAGTGTCCTCCAGTATCCGCCTTGCCGCTTCTTCCAGGTCACAAATTAGACAAATTCGGATCGAGTCCGGAACAAAGTAAAATCCCAAATGCGCATCCAAAACAAAATCCTCATTTTGCTCTCCATAGAGCCTCTGCTCCTCATCAACCTGATGATCCACTTCAGGATGCTCTGACACATACTCAACGAGAAATTGCGTGATGTCGCTGTAGCCATGTTTCCTGGACAATTCACGCATAAAATCACCGGTCCCTTTAGTTTTTAAACCATAATGCTCTGCCAGCATGCGACGCAGCGTTGATTTTCCTGAACCCGGGCTTCCGGCCAAAGTTATTTTCATCAAGACTCTATTCGATATTCTGCAGTTGTTCCCTGACTTTTTCCAACTCACTTTTGATTTCAACCGAAGCTTGACTAATCCCGGCATGATTGCTTTTGGAAGCCATCGTGTTGACCTCACGATTTAGTTCCTGCATCAGAAATTCTGCCTTTTTTCCAACTTCACGTTGAGACANAATTTCATCCATGTGTTCCAGATGAGTCCGGAAACGTACAACTTCTTCGCTAATATCAAGACGATCCGCAAGCAGAGCAATTTCCTGTTCCAGACGCTCAGGATTTATTTCAACACCTTCAGTCAGTTGAGAAAAACGTTCCTGTAAGCGATCCCTGAATCGCTCCGGTTCTGCTTGCGAGAGTTTTTCAATTGAATTTACGATGTTTCCACACGAGGAAAGTCGTTGCTGAATGTCACTTTGCATGGCCTGTCCCTCACGTTCCTTCATTTCCTGCAGTCCTTCCAANNCCCTTGNAAGACATTCCCNGATCACTTTTTCACACTTTTCNGGNGGTTCCCCGGATTTGTTTTCTTCAATTATATTTAAACTGGATAANTCTCGTGCGTCAACACCAACTTTTCTTCCAGACAAANCTTCAAATTCTGTCAATAACTCATNGTAACGTTGTGCACGTTCCAGATTAAGTTTNAGTTTCTCTTCTGAGGCACCTTTTTCCAATTTGATTGAACAGTCAATTTTTCCGCGTGAACTAACAGCTTTGATCTGTTTTTTAATTTCAGGTTCCATAGTTTGAAAACCCAAAGGCAGCCGACAGCGAATATCCAGAAAGCGCTGATTAACAGAGCGTATTTCCACCTGGCAAATCCATGTTTCCCACTGCGCATCTGCTGCACCAAATCCTGTCATTGAAATTGCCATTTATTCCTTATAAACTGATAATTGATTTAAGCATTATACTACTTCTCTAATTGACAAATCGCTCTATTCAAGTTATATTACAGGTTAAAATTTAATTACTTGCCAAAAGACTGATGACTTTGATAAACACGCTTAATCATATCCTGCGCCACTATTACAGAGTGTTTTTTGATTCATTCCCCTCTAAACTGCCCAGTGATCTTCAAATATACCAAAATGACTGTGAAGACCTGGTTGGACGTTACAACATTTTACTGAAAAAAATTTCAGAATACATGAAAGATCATTGTAAACAGCAGGAAGATATGCCATATAATTCAGACTTGATCTTCTCCTACCATGATACTGATTCTTTTTTTCTGATATCTATCAAGGAAGATTTGGAAAACCTTACAGATGATTGTGAAGAGTTACTGGAAAAAGGTGAACTGCATCCATCAGAAATTCAACTGCACAATGATGCTATTGAACAAAATATAAACAAGCTTAATGAACTGCGCCAGTATTCCGAACAGATTGAAACAGCTCTACATGAGTATGAAGAAAACATAATGAAAATAGAGGAAGAAATCTCAAATAATACATTGTGCAACTAAAATAATTCTCACAGTACAAACGACTGCCCACCATCATTTTTCTTCCAACAGTTTATCGGATCTCCCCAAAAATCCTTTCTCACTCTACTCTGTTGAGTTTCTCCAATTCATACGCACTTGCCGACTCCATAAACATCTGATAACGGGACAAAATCTGCACTGGATTTTCGAGTAAACCTTCAACCAACAATGAATTTTCGTAGAGTTGCTCCACAGTTTCTTCGAGAAAAGGGTGTTTTTTATTTTTCTGTAGAATCTCAGAAAGATTTTGAATTATCGGGTGTCCCATATTGACTTCCAGGTTACGCTTTTCCCCCTGAAATTTCTGGTCCATCATTTTCATCATCTTTTCCATTTGTGCAGTCATTCCATCCTTTGGAGTCACCAGAGAACAGGGGCTGTCCACCAGGCGTTTTGAGTCAGAGACCTCACTGACACGGTCCTTAAGCTGTTTTTTGAAAAATGCAAGAATATCACTTTTTTCTTCCTTGGAAAGTGAAGATTCTGCTCCAGACATGTCACTGTCATTAATTCCTTCTATATCTCCCTGGGATATATTTTTTAAAGTTTTCCCATCAAAATCCCTTAGATCAACAACCATAAAATCATCAATTTGATCTGTTAGAAACAAAACTTCCAAGCCCTGTCTGCGAAAATATTCCAGATTGGGATTGTGTAATATTGCCTCACGCGAACCTCCGGTAACATAGAAAATGTCTTTTTGTCCTTCACGCATCCTGCTGACATAATCTTTAAGAGTCACGTCCGTTGAAGAATCTTCTGATATGGAAGAGTTAAAGCGCAACAGGTCCTTCAATCTGTCTTTGTTCTTAAAGTCAGAAGAAACTCCTTCTTTAAGCAAAGTTCCGTATGTTTGCCAAAATTTTCCGTACTTTTCAACATTTTGTTCTGCCAGTGTCTGCAACTCTTTCAACACACGCAAAGTTAAACTATTTTTAATTTTTTCAATCAGCACATTTTTTTGTACGTTTTCCCGGGACACATTCAGCGGCAAATCCTCTGAATCCACAACCCCATTCACAAAACGTAAATATGATGGAAGGAGGTCTGTGTTGCCGGTCTGAATCAAAACTTTCTGCGCATAAAGCGCAATATCTTTGCTCTCTCGTGCATAAAGCACTTCATTTCCTACTGATTCAGGGAAATACAACAGGGCATAATACTGAATTGGGGCGTCAATATTAAAATGCAAATGATGAAACGGATCCTGCTGACCATGAGAAATCTGCTTGTAAAACTCTTTATATTCATCATCTTTCACTTCAGATTTTGACTGCGTCCAAATCGCTTTTACCTGGTTGATCGTTTTATCCTTAACTTTTACCGGAAAAGGAAGATAGTTAGAGTATTTTTTTATAATTGATTCAAGACGCCACTCACTGCAAAATTCCTTGGCATCTTCCTTTAGAAACACAGTAACACGCGTGCCGCGCTGCTTAAAATCAACAGGAATAATTTCATATTGACCTCCTCCTTCGGAAGACCATTGCCAGGCTTTAGCATCTTCTTGCCAGGAACGGGTGGTTAATTCCACACGATCTGCTACCATGAAAACTGAATAGAAACCAACTCCAAACTGTCCAATCAGATTTTCTGCAGATTTGTTCTCAGTTTGTAACTGCTCTAAATATTTTAGCGTTCCGGAATTTGCAATTGTTCCCAAATTTTCAACCAATTCTTCCTTTGTCATTCCACAACCGGAGTCTTCTATAACAATCTTTCGCTGCTCTTCATCCAAGGAAATTGTGATCTGGAGTTCTGTGTCTTTGTCCAGAACTTTTTCTTCTGTCAATGTAGTCAATTGAACCTTGCTCAGTGCGTCAGAGGCATTTGAGACAAGTTCACGGAGAAAGATTTCTCGTTCCGTGTATAATGAATGTACCAGAATTTCGAGAAGCTTCTGCATCTCAGCCTGATATTCATGGACTTCTGGTTTTGGCTTTGCTTTTTTACTCATAAAGTTTTTCCTTGATGACAAATGTTGCTGTAATTATTTTATTCACCTTCAATGCTACTTAAAAACTTGCAAAATGAAAAGTCATTTAATAATATTCAACACACAGTTAGCTTTATTTTTTCATTAATAACAGTTCTTTAAATATTCTTTTGCTGATAACTGTGTCAGCCTTCAGTACTCTTTACTCACCGCAACCGAATTTACCATTACTTTGGATGGCATCCCTATTTGTTGATTGTGTTCGTTTTTTTATTTGGTGGGTTTAAGAATCATATTTGGATTACGTAAAATAGACTATATTGAGTTCAGACAAACAAAAATTTTGACTATTATTTTAATTCATTTTAAATTTGGGAACNCATGACAGTGTTTGATGCAGGCTGAGGACAAATTTTTCATATTCTTACAAATCCCGTATTGCTGCATGTACTGAAATGACAACTCATTTTGAACTAGTCTTCATGTATAATTTATAAAATGTCTGTTCGGATCGACTTTGCTCATAGTCCAGCTGATTTTGACAATGCTCGAAAGCTGTTCATAGATTATGCTGAATCATTGGGATTCAGTCTGTCTTTTCAAGGCTTTGAGGACGAACTGGAACATCTTCCCGGAAAATACGCTGCACCTGAAGGCTGTATCCTCCTTGCATGGGATGAGTTGGATTGTGTAGGTTGCGCAGGTTTGCGGCCTTTAAGTGATGATGTATGCGAGATGAAACGTCTTTACGTTAAACCATTATACCGTGGTACTGGTTTAGGGCGATTGCTGGCTGAAAAAATTGTGCAACTCGGTATTGATAAAAAATATACCAGAATGCAGTTGGACACCTTAAACAGCATGCAGTCCGCAGTTGGACTCTATAAGTCTCTTGGGTTTGTTGAGACAGATCAGTATTACAACAATCCACATCCGGAAGTAGTGTTTTTTGAGCTTACTCTGGATTAATTGACAGTAGCTTAATATTGCAGAAAATTCTTTTATTTGCTTTTATGTTTTTTCTTGGTTATCCTGTCTCCAATGGAACTGACGTATTTGATTTATACTTTTAATAACTAAACTTGGATCAGCTATGAATAGAACTATTATACCAATTGCAAGTGGAAAAGGTGGAGTTGGTAAAAGCTTTATAGCAGCTAACTTGGCAATTGCATTGGCGAAACTTGGCAAACAGGTTATTGTTGCAGACCTTGATTTCGGAGGATCAAATCTTCATACCTGTCTGGGAATACACAATACTAATCCTGGCATCGGAGATTTTTTACGCGCACGATACAGCAAACTGAAAGATTTGCTCGTAGAAACAGAAAATGAGAATCTCAAGTTTCTTGCTGGTGATGTTAGAAGTCCGTTTCTGGCAAACATGCATCACTCACAAAAAATGCGACTCATTAACAATCTGAGACAATTGGAATGTGAATATCTTATATTGGACCTTGGAAGCGGAAGTACTTACAATACCTTGGATTATTTTGGAATGACACAATTGGGGATGATTATCACTACTGCAGAGCATGCTTCAACAGTAAACATGCTTACTTTCCTCAAACTTTTTGCTTTTAGAGTAATTGAGCGTTCTATGCCAAAAAACACTTTCCTTGACGAAAAGTTGAGGGACTCTTACAACCGCACTGTGATGGATGAAGTCCTGACCGTACGGGGTCTGTTGGATGAAATTTCTACAATTGACAGGAATGTAGCACAAAAAGCCGAACAGAGTTGGATTCGTTACAGACCTAGGATTATAATCAACAAATGTAATTTGCCAAACGAATTGGATTTACTTGGATCATTGGAAAATACTTTCAATAAAATTTTAATGCTTAGAAGTGATTTTTTTGGTTGTCTTTTTACCGATCCTGCAGTTTCAAAAACCTTTAAGGAAAGTAAGACGTTGAATGTCGCGGCCCCCAATTCTGACATTCTTGAAGACATTAACCTGCTTGCCGACCGAGTAACCCGCCTGTGGGAACAACCAATTAGAAATAGTGCTAACCTGCTGCAGTTTAATGCAAAAAATCTTTTTGAAAAAAGGCAAAAATAATTAGGACGCAGTGTAAATAATGTCCGTTCAAAAGCGCATCAGTTTGGTCATTACTGGGAAAGTGCAAGGTGTCGGATACCGTTATTCCGTGAAGCTCAAAGCTGAATCTCTGGCAATCAGAGGCTACGTCAGGAACCAACTTGACGGGTCGGTTTTTGTGACAGCGCAAGGAGAGACTACTGCAGTAGAAAATTTTGTGAAATGGTGCTATAAGGGACCTCCGGCTGCATTCGTTAGAGGTATAGAAAAGACTCCTGGATCTATCGAAGACTTCAGTGAGTTCAGCATTCTCTACTAACTAACCTCTCCAAACACTTCGTGATTCTGCATGGGGATTTGAGAAACAAGTAAAATAATCGACTCTTACTCAAATATTTTTTCAATTTTTTTTGCAAAATTGTTTACTTCAACAGGTTTGATTACATGAGCATTCAAACCGGCTTTTACTGCCGCAACAATGTTTTCCTGTAATACATCTTCGGTGACCATTAACACAGGAATTTGTTTGAGGTTTGGAACAGCGCGTATTTGCTCCAGCAACTCCATTCCACTCATTTTTGACATATTCCATTCCAGGACTACAAAATCAAAAATAGCTGATTTAAGTTTAACCAGGGCCGAGTAACCGTCATCTGCCTCATCCGTGTTGTTGTAACCCAGCTGTGCAAGAGTATTAATTAAAATTTTTCGCGTTGCTGCAAAATCATCAACAACAAGAATTTTCATATCTCTTTCAGCNGACATACTCCTTTACAACGACTCTAAATGTATCAAACTTAACATATCAACAGCTTTTCAGTTTTTCAAGTGATGCTGCTGCATGACAGAAAACTAAATCTCAGCAGCTTTAATGGGTGCAATAGAATTAATAGTTGTTTAGTGATCCTGTAAACGTTTATCTGCAATTGCAAGCTGGTCTGAAAGGATGCAGACTAAGTCTTCAAGGAATTGAACGGCAATTCGAGGTTCATGTTGAGCAAGAGATAAAAGCTCGGTCTCAGTAAACTGCAGAAGAGTTGAATCTTTTCTTGCAATTGCCCGTGCAGCAGAGTCGGCATTTCCTGTACATAGTGAAAATTCTCCAATTAAATCAAAATCTTTTCGAGTCCAGCAATAGCCCACAGAAAATGTTTCGCTTTTTGCTGAAACTGTTGATTCAATAGCCACTTCTCCTGAAGTAATAAAAANATAGTCACCTTTTTTGGCTTTAATTTTTGTTATTTTTTTGCCACTCATAATAGAGTGCGATTCACAATAAGACATTATTATTCTGCGCCATTTTTTACCAAGTTTCTCCCAGAATTCTGCTGGTTCAATCGATATCTCTGTTTGTTCTAAATTCTCATTTGCGTTTAACTTGGCCTCAAGGCTTGTAAGGTCAAATTCTTTTTGTGTAAGCAACCGCTCATCTGTCTCCTTCAAGGACGATTGAAGACGATTAGCCAGGTTCAAAAACAGTTTGGCTGCAATTTTTGGATTACGCTTTTTAAGAGGTTCCAGGCAGTCACGATTAACTACCAGTAGTCTTGTTTTTTCTGCGGCTTCTGCACTTGCACTTCTTTCTGCCTTCCTGAACAATCCCATTTCACCAAAAGTATTCCCCTTTTCTAAACGAACGAGGTCAGTACGCTTTCCATTTTTTTCCAGGAAGATAGATATTGAACCACTCAAAACCACATACATTTCGTCACCAATTTCACCCTGAGTGAAGAGCAAAGTTCCTTTTTCCAAGTCTTCCGTGTAGGCCATCAGACTGGCAATTTTAGCTTCCCTGACAGTCATGTTCTGAAACAGGTCAATTCCCTTTATAAATTGTTCATCAAATTTAAGCCCAACATAATCCCAAACTGTTATCAGCCCTGTTTCCATCACAACTGAAGGCAAATATGTCATATCAATTGCCAGACAAACGAGTAATGTGAATGCCGTAAAAGTACCAAACAAAACTTGAGATTCCATTTCTGATAGTGCAAACAAAATGAATCCTGCTGAAAGAGCAATAGTAGAAAATAGCATTGGACGTGCAACAATCGGTAACGTCTTCAATGATGCCTTTCGTTTGTTACGTAGTTTATTGGCATTTTCGTTGTAGTGACTAAGAAAATGGATTGTGTCGTCAACTCCAATTCCCAGTGCTATTGCGGCAATAACTGAAATCGTCACTCCAATTGGAATATTCAGCCAACCAAGTGAACCGAAAAATATCAAAATTGTTATTACATTCGGAAACAAGGCGATAACACCCATCTTCCAGGAAAGGAAAAGCATTGACAAAATGACAAATACTATAACCAAGGCAAGAAAAACGCTGTTTATTTGCCCCTGAGCAATGTTGTTTGCAGATTCACTGGAGAGCACACCTCCGCCTGTATAGCTGAACTGTAAATGAGGCAACAGTTGAGGAACCTTTTGTAACAGCAAATCCCTCAGTGCCAGAAAAGCAGTGGAACCCGCATTCTCAAAGTAACCTGCATCACATCTTCTGCATCACTTAAGAATTTTGGACCATTTTCAGCGGTTTTATCAAAAAACTGAACCACTTCTTTGTCAGATAATTTATCCAGGCCCATCCTGTAATGTTCGAGGACATCAACAGGAGAATGCATTTTATCGATTCTAAGTCCTTCAATATTGCCAATTTCAGTAACGTCTTTTACCTGAAAAAGCCAATCCTGAAGCTCCTTGAGTCCAAAAATGGTTTTTGCGGTTTTTAAAGGATTGTATGAAAAATCTTGTTGATTTTCACTTTCATTTCCTGCCCTGAATAATAAACGTAGCGTATCTGTGCCAGACAATTCATCTTCAATCAACCGTAAGTCCTTAACCAGTTGACTGTCTTCCGGAAAAGTCTTTGTAGAACTGTTGATACTCAGGTCCAGTATGCCGAGAGCCGCAAAAGCTGCAACTGTCAGCCAAATCCAAATCAAACGTTTGGAATACAGCCGAAGCCATTCTACAATTACTTGAAAAAAGCGATCGAGCAGTCCGCTCTGATTTTCCGTTGGTGCTAAATCCGGCAGACGGATGAAGTGCAGTAAAGCAGGTGCTAATGTGAGAGTAAATAAATTGATGGAAATTATACCTACACTTGAATACAGTCCCAGTTGCTGAACAGCCGGTATTGGACTCACTACAAGTGCAATAAAACCTGCGACTGTGGTGATGGCTGTCACTGTAACAGGGACGGTTACGGAGGAAAGAGTTGCATACACTACTTCCGGAATTGTCGGTTGAGGCACCCCGGATTTCTTTGCTTCCCGGATCTGCAGAGATTCTATCTGGTATTGGTTGAGAAACTTGATCACGTAAGCACTGCCGACACAAACAATTATCGGCGCACAGGCCATGGTTACCAAATTAAGTTCGTCTCCAATCAAACCGATGATTCCGGCCGTCCAGAGAATTCCGAATAAGACAACTGACAGTGGCACAATTACAGCCTTGATACTCCGAAATGCAATTAAAAGCACAACAACAATCAGCATCAAACTTAAAGGAAGAATAAGTGCCATATCCTGGCGAATCAAACGGCTGGCCTTGTTAATTTGCCTTGGTTGTCCCGCATAAGCTATTCTAAGAGTTTCAGCTATTTCAGAATCTTTCTGGTACTTTGACAGCAACCCTTTCAGAATTGTTTGAGTGTTGTCGGATTCAGGTTTTGATCCGGGACTGAAGGTAATTATCAGTGCGGCTGTGCTCAAATTTTTGGAAAGCACATCTCCTTCAAAGAGGGGGTGATTTTTCAGGCTGCTGACAATTTTGTTGATTTCAGTCTCTGCTTCAACCCGCAGTTTCTCAGAACTTTCACCGGAGTTAACAAGCGAACAGTCCGGAACCGTGTCCTCAGGCGTTTCTGTTTCAGACTGTAACCCAGTTGTATCACCTGTATTTTCTTCCAGACTTGCCTCCAGGTTTTCTTCCAGGCTTTCCTCCAAGTTGCTTTCCAGGCCTTCCTCCAAGTTGCTTTCCAGGCTCTCCTCTAATCCTCCTTCCAGACTTTCCTCGAGATTACCCTCTGTATCCTGTGTTGAAGATGAAGCCGTACTATTCAGGCAGGAAATGTCTTGTTCATATTTTTCCAAAACAGAAAAACAAACAGAGCCAATACCCATTTGATGAAAATACGATTTTCCTGCACATTCACCTGAAGCTTGTGGAATATCCAGCATACTCAAGACTTTTGTAATGCCGGGAACGGTAGTTTCAATGTCTGATTTCAAGTGAGCCAGCGTCAGAAGGAATTCAAGCCCTATCGGCTTTTTTTCTGTATTGTGCAGAGCAATCACTACCACTTCTTCACTGCCAAATGCTTTTCTTGCATCAAGAAACTGCTGGTAGGCTCCTGAATCCCGCTCAATGAAAGGTTCAACCGTGCTGTTGATGCGTAATCTTCCTGTTTGGGGATCAAACAAGCCGTCCCTTGCCTGAACAAAAAAGAAGGCACTCAGGGCAAGAACGACCAACAGGATTGTTTTTGGGAATTGATTTACAGTGGTGAAAATGCGGACAAACATGGAGGAATCAGTTTGCAGTAAATTTTTGGGTGTATGTCAAAAAAACCTGATTTGTTGTAATTTTATTTTTCAACATTTTTTGCCTTTCTGTTTCCAGTCGGAAAAACCTAAGTTCAAGTTCCATGTTTTGTTTGTATTCCTCCCAGGTGAAAAGTGAGGCAAAACCTCTTTGTATAAAGGGCCATGTCTGATAATTCAGCAGTGTAATTCGCAGTGAGTTGTCCGGTGTTTTCAGGACTGCAACACCAGACACCTGATTTCGAATGACGTCCCTTTTTTGGGGAACAAGAGCTGACTCATTTTCATACAAAAAAACATGCGAGTTTTCCGGAACATCAAACGACTTGCGATGTGAATATATCATCAGCCAGTAAAAATAAGGAAAAGTCCTCTCAAACGAAGTAGCCCAGGCAAAATGGGGAGTCCTGAATGTAGAAAGGCGAATATGTTTTCCCTCCGGAATCTCATAAGAATACAAGTTTCTTTTCTTAAATAAACCTGATTCCAATTTCCATACCAAATCACTCCAAACTGCATCCAGTTCAAAAGTAAGGAAATCAGAACGAGTTTCTTTCTCTTGGTAGTTACTCAGCATTTTCTCAAAAGAACCCTGCAGAGAAGTTGTCTCATTGTCTGCTGTTCGCTGATATTCAAACTTGATATGCGGATTTGAATCAAACCAGTGAAACATGCCGATCCTTGCATCAATAATATCCCCGGTCCATTGATATTGCAGACCATAATAATCGCGTAGAAATGACACTTTGCCTGCCTCATCATCTTGTTCTTTCTTTTCTACTTCTTCACGAAACTCTGTAAATTTCATGCCAAATGTTTGCTGCCGAATTGGAGAGAAGTACATCGTTGCCGTGTGTGCACCACGAAACCAGTTGTATCTGATAGAGGGAATGGAATCTTTTGTATCGTCCGGATCAAAAGTGTATAGCCCCATGACATTGTTCATATGAAGCACATCAATAACTTTATCTAAATCAACTTTACCCAGATCAAAAATCTGAGTTCCATAACGAATCTGATGAGGACCTGTTCGGTAATTTGAATATATTTCCCGTAAACTGGCAAAGCCGTCAAAAATACTCTGTTTATTCAACTCATAGTTTTGCGAAAAGCTGATGGAAAGGCGGAAAGAATTGTACATCCGGGGAGAAGTTTGCACCTTCACAGACTGATCATAAGTAGAGACAAAACGGAGTTCTTTAATTTCGCTCAGCAACGGATCCAACATTGACAACCCCCTAGTTTCACTGCCACCTATCAATGTTTTTACTTTGTGACTGAAAGTTACTTTTGGCTGATATTCTTCCTCTTCAACTACTATAGTTTCGCTCTCCTGTATTTCAGATTCACCAAAATTTAGAGTTTCTTCCTGTCCTAGCTGGGATGATTCTTCGGCAAGTGGGTCTTCGTCCATACCAAGATCCGGGCTTGTTTCGGCAAGTGGATCTTCTTCCATGTCAAGATCTGGAACTGTTTCGGCAAGTGGGTCTTCGTCCATGCCAAGATCCGGGCTTGTTCCGGCAAGTGGATCTTCTTCCATGCCAAGATCCGGGCTTGTTTCGGCAAGTGGATCTTCTTCCAAACCAAGATCTGGAACTGTTTCGGCAAGTGGATCTTCTTCCAAACTCTCCTGAAAATCTGGATCGCTGGTTTCCTGTGAAAATGCAGATGGAACTGAAAAGAGGAAGAAGAAGGAAAGTAGAAAAGATAACAAAATCCCAGACAAGACAAGTTTTCTGGTCAAGTGGACAGGAAAAACTGCATCCGGAGAACCAGTTTGGGGAAATTCAGTCTGTGCTGAACAGTGATTCAGGAGGCACATTTTTGAGATCAGGATCGGCAGATAAATCGAGATACAGTTTCAGTTTTCCATTCTTTTTTTGAATATGAGTCAGGGTTTCAAAAATGAATTTTTTCTCGTTTCCCTGTGTTGTGCGGACACGCATCACTGTTGAAATCCATTTTCCGCCAACCTTGGCATAATATTTAGGAAAAAACCGATAAACTTTTCGAAGGACTTTTTCAGCAAAAAAGTTAACCATGATAGGCACCTCCTTTTTCTTGTCATAATAACTCAGCACCTTGTCATATACTTTGCCTTTTTCCCCGGATTCAACATTTATTAATG
>JGI12207J13218_1000099_pt1 | contig 13899 bp, 19 predicted proteins | sample DeeseametaMP0372_FD_13218 | JGI IMG/M metagenome (IMG submission 13218) | reverse complement strand
TGTGTCGTTGACGATGTGGTGGTAGCGGAGCATCCGCACGGGGTAGGCGCGGACCTCCCCGCCGAACTCGACCCCAAGGACCAGCTCTTCATCACCAAAGTAATCGGTCTCAACGGCGGCGAGGAATGCCGGGTCATCCAGTGGTACGAATCCGCCGCGCTGCGGAGATCGGGCCGGCGCCTGTGCTACCGGTGCTTCCGTTGGCCGGACTGCGGCGGTACCTGTCGGGTTGGTACTTGCGATGGCTCTTTCATCGGCTGGCGCGGAAACTGCAGGTGGTGGCACAGCGGTATCCTCTGGGACAACCCTTGTGGTTGTGCCATCTTGCTGGGAGCAACCCACGGCGATTCCCAGGGCGAATATCGCAGATATGACGAGTCCCTTGGGCACCAAACCTCCTGGTTGAGAGAGCGCTGATTCTCGAGTCCAGAATAGACGGGAATCTTTAAGGAAATATGAAGGCCCTCAGAGTTTATCTGAGGGCCTTTAATCGTTCCCAAAAGTGGTGCGCTTGGCGGGATTCAAACCCACGATCCCTGGCTCCGCAAACGCGCAGTTTGCAGCCCGGATTGATCCCTGCATCTAGCTTCTTACTGATTGAGGTGCTCAAAATCGAGAGCGATACACGCCACATCGCCGACCACCCATGCGTCGTGGCCCGGCTGGGCCTCGAACGCATCTCCTGGGCCAACCAAGACCTCTCCGCCATCGGCTCCTTGAATCATCATCTGACCTTGGATGACATAACCAACGTGAGCTTCAGAGCTTTTTCCAGTCTGAGCCCCTGCGTGGTCCGACCATTTCCACCCTGGCAGGTATTCTCCTCTACCAACGGCAACCGACGCCAAGACTACCACCGTCCGCTTGCTACCGTCGGCAAAAGTCCGCCGGTTAGCGGATTCATCGAGATTGATCGCCACAAAATCTGTCATATTGATTCTTTCGCCGGAAATGATTTCGGGTAGTGGCCGATCTAAAGATGTGGAGAAGCGGGGAGACCTACGGACTCCTGAAGTGGAAGAAAAGTGGTGCGCTTGGCGGGATTCGAACCCACGACCCCTGGCTCCGCAAGCCAGTGCTCTAATCCGCTGAGCTACAAGCGCATGATGAAGGTGTCAGCTATAAGCATTCAGCGGTCAGGGATACCGGCACCCGAAGGGCGTTGATCGCTGATAGCTGTAGGCTGCTAGCTTTTCTGGTGCCGAGGGTGGGATTTGAACCCACACATCCGTAAGGACACTGCGCCCTGAACGCAGCGCGTCTGCCGTTCCGCCACCTCGGCATCTGAGAGCCAGGCTGACGACCCGGACTCTTGCGGTCCCAACCTGCATGGTGGGCGATGGAGGGGTCGAACCTCCGACCTCCTCGGTGTGAACGAGGCGCTCTAACCACTGAGCTAACCGCCCCTAGCCGTTGGGACAAACTAAATTATAGGCACACCCCCGCACCTACGCAAGCGGCGGCGGCGGTGATCTTCAGGTCGCTTGGAGTCCTAGCCGGCATGGTGGCGGTCTGGAAGGGAGACCGGTGGTGGGGAGCCGCGGAGGTCTCGGGGAGCGCTGTGGCTGGTTCGTTGGTACTCGTGCGCGGGGGCGTTCGTGGCGTGGAACTGAGCCCAATGACTCTGGAGCTGAACGACTAACGCTTACTGCGGAGAAGGCGATAACTAATAAAAAAGCCGATTAATCCAGTGATTACTCCAATCAAGGCCAAGCCGCCAGAGACGAAAATCCCTTCGGTCAACACCACCCTGTCGGATATTTCCTCTGCACCGATTATCTGGATCCCAAGGTTGAAGACGGCCACGATACTCCAGATTGTGATTACGAAGGCGATAACGCTAAATATGAGGCATCCCACCCCACGGAACCGTCTCCCAGTCATTAGGCAACACCTGAGCCATATGTCGGGATCTCCAATCAGATTTCGCAGAATATAAACTGGCTTTCAGAGTAGGTCATGGAGCGCTACTGGGCGGTCATGCCGCCGTCGATGACTAATTCGGCCCCTGTGACGAAGGACGACTCGTCCGAGGCCAGATATAGGATCCCGGCCGCGATGTCTTCCGGCTGACCCATGCGGCCCAGGGGCATTTTGGCGACCCGTTCTTCATGGATATTCGGGACGTCATGGTGGGCCCGGGTCATGGGAGAATCGACGAATCCTGGATGGACCGAATTGGCCCGGATGTTCTCGGAGGCGTACTGGATGGCGGTGGACTTGTTGAAGATTCGCACCGCGCCCTTGGAGGCGTGATAAGCCGACGAAGTCGCGCTGCCAACCAACCCATATATGGAAGAGATGTTGATGATGGAGCCACCGCCCGCCTTCCGCATCTCAGGGATCGCCGCCTTGGTGCCCAAGAACACGCCCTTCACGTTCACGTCCATGACCTTGTCCCAGGCCTCCGAACTGGTCTCCTCCACGCCCGCCCGGTGGCTTACTCCGGCGTTGTTGACCAGGATGTCCAGCTTGCCGAAGCTAGACACGGCGGCCTGAACGGCATTCTTCCAACTCTCTTCACTGGTTACGTCCAGGTTCACGAACAAGGCTTTGCCTCCGGACTCGGCGATCAATGCCTCAGTCGCCCTGCCTTCATCTTCCAGGAGGTCGGCAATCACTACGGCGGCACCTTCGCTGGCGAGCAACTTGGCCGTGGCCGCACCGATCCCCCCGGCGCCGCCGCTGATCAGGGCTACTTTGCCTGCAACACGCATGGTCTACCTCGATTTGGCTGGTTTGGCTGTGGGTGGGAATTATAGCAGGCAGTCCCGATACCATCGAGACCGTCAGGTAATTACGCTTCTGGGTTTGATTCCCCATAATTGCCTACGGTCTCAGATTGGCTTAAGAGGGCAAAAATAGCCGATCAAGAACAGAAGATCACCGTCAGGACCCACGGACCGTACGTGGTCCAGGGAATGATACCTCTCGTTCGCAAGTCTCAGGTTGAAACCGAGTACGGCGAGCCATACGACTGGAAGCAGGAAGAGGTCTTTGAAATCACCGAGACCTATCCCCTCTGCCGCTGTGGGCGGTCAAAGACAAAACCGTTTTGCGGCAGCACCCACACACTGGTGCCGTTCGACGGTGAAGAAACGGCTGACACTGGGCCGATTTCCAGCCGGGCCAAGGTGTTCAAGGGAGATAAGATCGTCGTAAAAGACGGCCATTCGCTCTGCGTGCACGCCGGCTACTGCGGCATTCGGTTCACCAACATTTGGAAAATGTTGAAGGAATCAGGAGACCCTGAGGTGCGGGACAAGATCAAGGTCATGGTGGACCTGTGCCCTTCGGGGACACTCGCCCACGCCCTAGACGAAAGCTCAGAAGTGGTGGAGCCAGAATTGCCCAAAGAGATTGGGGTCGTCGCCGACGGTCCGCTGTGGGTCAGCGGCCGAATAACCGTTGAGCGGCGAGACGGCAAACCCATTGAGGTACGCAACCGCATCACCCTGTGCCGGTGCGGCCAATCGGCCAACAAACCGTTCTGCGATGGGATGCACAAAGAAAACGGGTTCAAGGATGGGTAGAGGGGACTTTCTGTAGGGGAATTTGTGATGTCCGCTGAGGTTTTACGCCACGTTTGGTTGTTCTCGGAATTGTCAGACGACCAACTAGAGAGCATATCCAGTTTCACGTTTGAAAAGTCCTTTGGCCCCGGTGAACTGATCGTGGAAGAGGGACAAACGGGTAACGGGCTCTACATCATCGTCTCCGGCAGCATCGAAGTGTTGAAAGGCGAACCGGCAGCGACTCCGCAGGTGCTGGCCAAGCCCGGAGCAGGGGATGTCTACGGTGAGATGGCCCTGCTGGGCGAGTGGCCCAGGACAGCCAGTGTGCGGGCTTTGGACACGGTTGAATGCCTTGGCATCGACCGTTGGGTGTTCCTGTCCCAACTGGAGCGGCAACCCAAGGTGACGATCAGGATGCTTCAGATACTGGCCCAAAGGCTTCGGGACAGCGACGCCAGGTTCGTGGAGCAAGCGGCGGTACCCTTGCTCGCCATTAGCGGTATCTGGGCGATTTAGACGCAGCGCCCTCACCTCCGACTCTGTCGAGAGTCTCGACTTCGTCGGACCTAACCCTCTCCTCCTTCCGCGGAAGGACGGGAGAGGGGATTTTGCTGCCGGCGACGGGAAATCCGTTCGTGGTGACAACGTGTACGCAATAACTCCTCTGCGATTCTCGTTGACTATTCAGCTCCCTAGTTAGGATGTGCCGAATGTATAACGCGGTGGCTAGCGCGCTTCGTTCGGGACAAAAAGGCCGGTGGTTCGAGTCCACTCACCTCGACTATTTTTTACTTTATATCGTAAACGTTGTATCAGTTCTTCCGAAGATTGTCGGTCGATGTTTTGGTCAATGAGAATGGCTAATCCTCTATCCTGGAAGGGTCGACCATCTCGTAGAACTCGATGTGCTGACTTTCGATCAGGGGGCTGTACTCCCTTCCGACTGCAAACACTTCTGGCGGCATGTTGTTCCCAGGTCTGCCTGGAGACATTATCTGGTCGTCGTGCCATTCCAATATTACGATATTTGTTTCACCAGGAAGGGTGTATCCATTGTAGGAGACGGTGAACTCACCCCTGTGACCGGCGTCCTGCAATATCTTGGTTTGTATATAAACGAGTTTGGCGACGTTTGACGCCTCTCCTGGCTTCGTTCTGTATACTCGCCTCAACTTGTACATGGTGTTCCTCGTAGTTACACAGGTCCTTTTACCAAGTACCTGTCCTGAAGAAATGCCTTCCATTCCTCGATCTCAGTGCCTCCCTCTAGGAAATCGATGTACCGCTCGAAGGTGCAGCCCAGTAGATCTGATTTTCCCTCATCCGTCAGCAAGCCTTGATACCGAGACAATGCGCGGGACATGTGCCCGTTTCCTGAGGGGCAGATTGTGACAGAAATGAAGCGATCCAAATCTCCGACGGCTCGCATCTTGAGTCCAAGAAGGTGGTTACGCCAGATCTGACGGAGGTCATCGGTTGCTAAGAGTTTGCACCCGCCGTTGGTGAAGACGCCGGACTCCCGAGTGGTTGTCCAGTATGTTGACCCAGGGTTTTTCACGCGAAGAGCTTCAGACCGGCCAAGTCGATATCCCTGTTCGGTGTACTTTACCTCGATGCCAACTCCGACTACTCGGCCATGGTCGTCGGCACCCTTGATGTAGGTGTCGAATCATGTTCTGTCTCCCAGGTACTTCTCAGCTGGTTTCGGTGACCATTCAGGTTCGATCTGGTACGGCGGGAGAAGTTCAACGCCGAGGATCCGGTACAACAGACGGTTGGTAAGCTCATGTCTGCCAATTAGCGGAGCGAACAGATTGAATGGAATATGCTCACTCCTGAGCATGTCCGCGTCGCGACTCTTAGTGTAAGTCGGGTATCTTTGTCTCAAGGCCTCCCGTACTCCTAAGCCGTCATAGTAGTTGAGGAGTGCGCGGCCAGCCCATTCTGTTAAACGATTGCCGTACTTGTCAAAGCCGACCTTGAGTACCTTTGCTCGGTATGCCGACTGATGAAGTCTAGCGGCTGCCTTAAAGTGATCGTCATGCTCATACTGAGGCCCAATACTACTCATCAATCATGTACTCCGTTAAGAAATTACGGCGATCACAGTCCAAAGTTCGACGCAGGCATCGTAGTACAAGCCAAAGCCATCAGCACGACAAGTACTAGTGGTTTGGTTTCGGCTCTTACGTACCGGCGGCTCCCAACTGGAACACGGGTGACCGGCGCATCCTGAGGCCGACCACGGACGCGGACAACACTGTCGCAACCAGACACAACAATCCCACCGCCGGAAAGCCGCCTAGAGACAGCATAAGCCCCCCGGCCGAGGCGCCCACAAGGCTACCGAATTGATTGCTCGTGGACAGCATTCCGCCTGCGGTACCTCGAGATTGGCCCGCCAAGTGCATTATCAGTGTCAGCATGACCGGCATTGAAACGGACACCAACACCGATGCTACGAAGGCCATCGCGACGACTATCCAGGCGGACGCTCCCAAAGCAAAGAGGAGTCCGGCCACCACCCCACCGGCCAGGCTGATGGCGGCCAACCAGTCCAACCGGCGAGCCCGGCCAGCGATCAACCCTCCGGCGAAGCTGCCAATCACCGCTCCCACGCCCAACAGGGCAAGTCCTAGAGCCGTGCTTGCCTCGTCCCAACCATAGCTTTCCATCATGTGGGCAGCAAAGTATGTCATTAGTCCGAACAGCGCCATCTGCTGAGTGAAATTAGCGATGAGCACGTACCACGGCGCCGACTGACGGCCTATGACCTTGAAACGGTTGAAGATATCTATCCTCTGACTCGGACGCCGTTGGCCCGAAGGTAGCCAAAGCCACAGGGGCACCCAAACGGCCAGCGACAGACCACCGACGATGTAAAAGGGCAATCTCCATCCGCCGATATAGCCAAGCAAGGCAATCGCCGGCACTCCCACCGCGACCCCAACCCAACTCGAGGAGGTTATGAAGCCGATGGCTTTCCCTACCTTCTCAGGCGGCAAGTTGTCGGCCAGCGCCGCCATGATGGTCGGGAGAACCATTGCGGATCCTATGCCAGTGATGAGCCGTAGGGCCAGTAGGGAACTGTAGCTCCACGCCGCTCCTGACCCCAGAACTCCCAGGGCCATCAGCAAAAGCCCAATCAGGAGCACCGGTCGTCTGCCGTACGTATCTGAAATAGGTCCAACCAACGGCGCGGTTATTCCCCAGGTCATGAAGGTGGCCCCGGCGAGCTGTCCCGCCACAGCTATAGAAGTGCCGAAATCGTCTGCCAACGCCACCAGGAGGGGCCCAAGCATCAGGCTTACCGCCCTGACCAAAAACATGGTGGCCGCAAACAAGAGAAGCGTCGACGACGAGACTCCATGTTGTTGGACTGCGGTCAAAGCTACTCCGCGACGAACCCGAAGGTCCAGGCTTCCCTCTCCACTCGTGGCCGCATTCACTGGAACGCCATTCAGGGGCCTTGGCCTTCCTGCTGTAACCTCTGGCTCCACATTCAGGGCCACGCATCGGCTACCTCAATCGTCGAACCCAGATATCCCTGCTATTGTAGTCCAGAGTTCCATGCTCAGTGATAAACATCAACTAACCGCCTTTCACAGTAGTGTGCCTGATGTACTCGCCGGCCACCGAGGTGGGTTTTGAGCAGGTAACGGCGCATTTCCTATGCTTAATATTGTACGGGGCTAGGATCTTTCTCGGTATCTTGGTCTCCCGGAGCTCGCAAAGTGGGGCCGACTAGCCTGGCCATCCGCTGGTTGGCAACCCGTGCTGACTAGCCAATGTCTCGTCTGGCACATTGGAATTAGCCTTGATTAATGGGGTTTTCTACCCATCGAGGCGCAACATCTAAGCCACTGTTTTCCACCAGGTAATCGAACCGATTTGAATCCACCGGGATTCCTGGAAAGTTAGTTGCTGGAGGGCTGGACCCTACTCCGACTCCTGATACCCAACTTTTATTACCTTCAGGCATCGATGTTCGCGGAATCGAGTCTTGGATACGTAAATTGGCCTAGACCCAGGGCTCATAATGCCCCGAATCTAAATCGACGCCCGCCCACAGGGCGGGCTTAAGATGTGGGCTTCCAATCGGTTCGGCTGAGGTCAGCCAAAATGGGAAATATAGACAAATATCTACTACAATATGCGAACAAACGTTACCAGGAGGGTCGGGGACTCATGAAAAGCGACAAAGTCAAGCAGTTGGTCAGCGAACGGTACGGCCGCTTTGCTGTGGCAGTGCTGGCACATGGGGCGACACCTTGATGCCTTCAGGCACAGCCCGGTTCGGGCTACGCTCCTGATCAGGGGCTTTACTCCGAGGAGGAGTTGGCCTCTATCCCGCCCCTTGCCCTTGCCCTCTCCAGGGGCTGCGGGAACCCGACCTCTTTTGCAAGGCTCCAGGACAGGGAAACGGTTGTCGACCTGGGCTGCGGAGGTGGAATAGACCTCATCCTCGCTGGCCGGCGGGTCGGTCCGGGTGGCAGGGTGCTGGGCGTGGACTTCGCGCCGGAGATGCTTGAGCGCGCCAGGCTGTGTGTTGAAGAGTGCGGCCTGGAGAACGTGGAGCTTGCCCCGGGGAACGTCGAGTCACTGCCTTTACCCAACGGTGGCGCGGACGCCGTCATCTCCAACTGCGTCATCAACCTGGTTCCCGACAAGGAAGCCGTCTACCGCGAGGCGTTCCGGGTTCTCAGGCCGGGTGGGCGCATCGCCATCTCCGACATAGTTACCTCATGCCAGTTGGAGCCAGACCTTAGAACGAGGTTCCAGGACACCTGGGCTGGTTGCCTGGGCGGAGCGATGGAGGAAGGGGCGTATCTAGGTCTAATACAGGCAACTGGGTTCGGCAATATGGAGATCATCGCACGCCACGTCCTCAGCCCTGAGGAACTCCAAGGGATGGTGCAGTGCCCGGGAAGCGACTTTACGCCCTCCCCGTTGCCGGAAGATTTGGCCGCCGTGGTTGGCAAAGTCCTGAGCATCAAGTTCAGGGCCACCAGGCGATAGGCTAGGGTTTCAGTTTGCCGAGGTGCAGTTGACGAGGAAAATGCTGACCAGAATACTAGAACGGATCAGCCAGCTTCGGTTGGCACCTGGCTAGCCCACCTGGGCCGTGCGGGTCTTACCCCCCAAGACAACTCTATCGCCATCCCTAATGACGTGTTCTTCATGTGGTGAAAGCTTATTGTTGTTCAGGTACGTGCCGTTAGTGCTGCCAAGGTCGGATATATAGAAAACGTCTGACTCGAAACGAACTTGGAAATGGCGCCTGGAGACGAACCGGTTTTCCAGTTTGATGTCCACGGAGTCGGAGTTGCCGGCAGTTACCGATGGCCCTTCTATAGCAATAACAGAGATACAGTCGAGGCCCTGGGTCACGTCGAATGATGCAGGAATAGGAGGGATCATCAGATTACTCCAAACGCATGGAGAATTATTATGGGGAGATTATAACGGAGCAGGATCAGAAGATTCTCAAATGGTACTCGCGGGATGGATTGCGCCGGCTGATGAAGTTGTCTAACGGGGGAGCTAGACTTATCGTTGGTTGGCCAGGTATTGCTAGTCGATGATTATTCTTCTTAGCACATTATTCTTGTTACGGTCCACTCGTAACCACCGCGGCCACGGCTATTGATTTAGTGCCTGCCAAACATTCTTCTGGCAAGGAGAATGGTAGTTATTCTTTCCAGTCTCGGTTGCCCCATCAATCGTCGAACTCCAAGACCCCCGCAATCACGTTCTAGAGTTCCAGACCGCCTAGCAAAAATGTTTCGTGCACGTTGTTTACCACTGGTCAGCAAGACGAAGGCCTCCAGATTTCTCGTCTGGGGGCCTTTTGTCCGCCTAAAATAATTGGTTCCGAAGGTCAGAGTAGAACTGACACGGGGTCACCCCACCGGTTTTTGAGTCTGGTGCGAGTCGTTCTACTCCATCACACGACATCCCAAGTAATATCCTTTCGAAGCCCCAATAGCGGCAATTCTAATTGTAATTTCCCTACCCAGGTTCTCTTTGCATTTTCTCTTTTACCCGGTGGCACGACATATTCGTTGCCAGTTTACAGTTTTGACATTGAATCCGGAGCTACAACGGAGCATGATGGGATAGCAAAGTCAACCTCCTCTTGAATATGGCGAAAGTTGGCCAGGCATCCGGTCGAGGCGCGATTTCAAATAAGATGACCCAACCCGACACTAAGCCCAGTGCTGCGACCCGAGTGCTAGGGCTGTTTTATGGCTGGAAATTAGTCGGTCTTACGGTATTGGTGACTGCGATGGCCGGCGGGCCCGTGTGGAACGGAGTGGGTGTGTGGGTTAAGGCCTTGGAAATGCACTTTGGTTGGAGCCGTACCCAACTAACGGGCGCCTTTTCCATGGCTCAGCTTGAAGGCAGCTTGATCGGTCCTCTCATGGGCTACTTGATCGACAAGCTAGGCCCCCGACGGATGGTATTCATCGGGTTTTCGATTACCGGTTTGGGGTTCATCCTATTCAGCCAAACGACCCATATAGTTACCTTCTACGTCTCATACTCGTTCATCATGCTCGGGACGGCGGCGGGCACCTGGCTGCCCATGATGGCTGTAATAAACCGTTGGTTTAACCGCAAGAAGGGCCAAGCCATGGCGGTGGCAGGCGAAGGCTCATTTCTGGGCGGACTGCTGTTGGTTCCCGCGTTAGCTTGGGCGGTGAACCCTGCTCAGCACGGGTGGAGCGCCACGGCGATGTGGATTGGAATCGTGTTTCTCGCCGCGGGATGGCCTCTATCTCGGTTAATACGCGAGCGCCCAGAAAACTACGGTGAACGGCCAGATGGGGCTCTTCCATCGAAAGCCCCGGAACTCCTTGAGGAAGGAGCCTCAATTGATTCGGACAGTTTGGACGACGGGCCAGAGTTCACCGCACGGCAGGCTATACGCACCAGCGCTTTCTGGTTCATAACCTTCGGCCACGCCCTGTCGTCGATGCTCATCGCCACCTTGACGGTCCACATGGTGCCCATGCTGACCGACCAAGGGCTGTCCCTACAAACTGCAGCCTACGTCTGGTCTGTGCTGATGGCGGTGGGCGCGGTTTTCCAGCTAATTGGAGGTTACGTTGGTGACCGGGTGCCCAAGAACCTGGCCATCTTCGGTTTCACGACCTTGCAGGCGGTTGGGTTCCTTATGGCGGCCTTTGTTGACAACCTGACCACGGCCGTGCTGTTCGCAGTCGTCTACGGCGCGGGCTTTGGCGGGCGGGTCCCGTTAACCACAGCCATAAGGGGAGACTACTTTGGTAAGGGTGCCTACGCCACCATCACGGGGATTTCCATGGCGCCGCTTTACATGTTCATGCTGATAGCACCGCTTTTCGCCGCCGCCATGTTCGACGCCCGTGGAAACTATACGCTGGCATTCCTCATTCTCGGGGGAATCGGGTCTTTAAGCGGGGTACTTTTCTTGTTCGCCAAAAAGCCGCAGTTCTCACCGTCCTACCGACAGGCGCCCCCGGAATCCCGCCAAGATTAGCAGGGACTCCGACACCGTCACCAATACCCGCCCTCGGGCCTTCCCGATGTGGGGTGTCGCTGAAACTAGAAAAGCCCTCTCGTTTGAGGTGGCTTCTGTGTTATCAAAAGGTGGTGCCGAAGGTCAGAGTCGAACTGACACGGGGTCACCCCCACCGGTTTTCGAGTCTGATGCAATCGGTCTTATCTAATGCAATCAGGAACGATTACGCCCGTTTATTGCAATTTTATCGACTCCAAATTTATACCTGGATGTTGCCTACTACCGTTTGATGTTCATAAGTTTGTTATCAAGAATTTGCATTCAGCGCCCCGTGGATCAAAGCCCCTTGCCCAGTATGTTGCCCTATAGCACCAGATACGTTTTTAGAACTTGTCGTCCGGCCAATTTCTGGCTGTTTATGCCTGTAGTACTAACGGGCGTTGCCACGCGGTAAGAAGTTTGGCAATAAGATCTTGGGCCATTCTAATAACTGCCAGGGAGGGCTAGTTCTTCAGGTCCTGGGATTTGGTCCAGTCCATAATACTGATGTTCGATCCTGTTCTGAGAAATCTTGATTATCCTAAATCCTGACGGGTCGTCGCCCAATGGATACCCTACCGGCCCCGTGGTAACCATCTGGATGTCTTTATGATTTAGGTAGTGGCACTTGTGCCAATGACCGGAAAACACTGCTGAGACTCGGTGGGTCTCAAATAAATCAAGCAATACCGAGCGTTTGTTCAGGGGAATGACCGCCCAACTGTCTTCTTCACCAGGGTCATAACTGTACAGTGGGTGGTGGAGAAATATGACGATGTGGGCGCTATCGTTATCGTGGGCCTGAACCAGAGATGCACGGAGAAAGTCGATCTGTCGGTCCCACTCGCAGGGAGCCCGGGAGTCGTCGTAGCCCACGCAACTGTTGAGGACGATGAAGCTGGAGTCGTCGTAGCCCACGCAACTGTTGAGGACGATGAAGCTCGACCCGCCATACTGGAAGGAGTAATAATCAGCGCCGAAATTGTCCCGGTATTGTTCCAGAGTATGGGGGGTGGGGGTAATGCCTACATCCCAATTTCCAGGCACCCAGTGGGCCGGGATATGTGGGTGTAGCTTGGCGGTTATGCGGCGTAACTCGGCCAATTGATTCGGGTCGTTCTGGTCCTCCACCATGTCTCCGGATATGACAACAAATGCCGGGTTGAGACGGTTGGCTGCCTCGATGGCCTTTTCGTAAAGTGCCGTCTCTTGGGCGAATCCCACAGTTTTGGCAGTGGGAATAATGTTCCACCCGTGACTCCGGTGAAGCTCCGCGATACGATCGTCATCCAAGCTGCTGAGGCGAGCGAACATGCCGAACTGGGGATCCGACATTTGGATGAAGAAAAAATCCATTGCTGTTACCTCGGCGAGTCTACCGTTGGCCGTCATTCGCCTTAGGCGGGCCAAGCCGTTAATTGGGCCGGTTTCGGCGATCAAAGTGTAGTGTGATATTTAATTAGCGTCAATGCTCGACTTGCGTGGCCCTCGAACACTGTCTTATTAAGATCATCTGCTGGGGGACACTCGCAGGTTATGGAACGCACTTTAATCCCGGAATTTCGCCGTGAAGACGCATAATTCGATATTGATTCCCAGGCTGAGATGAGGCTGGCACGCTTGCAAACCCGTTTTCCGGCCGACCGTGCCTGCATAGGCCAATTACCTGCTCATTTTAGTTGCTTAAGAGTAGCTTCGGATGTAGTATCCCCGAAATATCTGCCAACAGTTGGGTTGAAATGTGGCGGTAAGGAGCGAACGCGATGCGTCTACAAAATAAGGTGGCACTGATTAGCGGTGGTGCCAAAGGCATGGGCGCGGTCGAAGCTAAGCTCTTCGCCAAAGAGGGCGCCAAGATCGTCATCGGCGATGTACTGGAAACCGAGGGCAAGCAGATTGAAGGCGAGATTAATAAAACAGGAGGCGAATGCCTGTTTGTACCGCTAGATGTAACCGACGAAAACCAGTGGAACGAGGCGGTAGCCGCAACCGTAAGACGCTTCGGCAAGCTGGATATTCTTATCAATAACGCAGGTATATTCCGCACCAGTCCGGTGGAGGAAACCAGTTCCACCGAATGGGATCAGGTGATGGACATCAACGCTAAGGGGGTTTTTCTGGGTGCCAAAGCCGCCATACCAGCCATGCGCGAAGCGGGTGGCGGTTCCATCATCAATCTCTCATCTGTCGCAGGACTAGTCGGAGCAGCCTACTCATCCGCCTATAGTGCATCCAAGGGAGCGGTGCGGCTTTTCACCAAATCCACCGCAATCCAATACGCCACCGATGGCGTCAGGTGTAACTCGATTCATCCTGGAGTCATCCAGACTGATATGACGAAGGAAGCCATCGCCGACTCTCAGTTCAAGGCTCAGCGATTGGACCCGACGCCGCTTGCCAGGTTGGGGCAGCCTGAGGATGTTGCTTACGGCGCGCTTTATCTGGCCTCTGATGAATCTTCTTTCGTTACCGGCGCGGAGCTGGTCATCGACGGCGGGTGGACCGCCCAATAGCTGCGCAACTAGCGGCACTGTGGTGAACACCTCAATGGGGAGTATAGATTGTTTGGGATTGCAGGAGACCACCGTAATCCTCCTCGTTTTTTTGCCCAATAGGAGATCTGGATACAATATCCTCAAACATTCGACCACCGGTGATTATTCCGGCTGTCCTAATAAACCCGGCACCGGACGTTAGTTCCTAAGAAAATGCGTAGTAGCATTCCCAGCAGCATCAACACAGCGAGGTAATCGGATGGTGAACCGAGAAGATCTGATTCGCCGGGCCGCTGACTTGGTCCCCGTACTGCGCGAACGTGCGGAGTTGACCGAGGAACTG
>JGI12207J13218_1000098_pt1 | contig 13920 bp, 10 predicted proteins | sample DeeseametaMP0372_FD_13218 | JGI IMG/M metagenome (IMG submission 13218) | reverse complement strand
AAACCCTCGCATGCGTCGGCTTCCTCCTCCAAATAGCGATCTTCTCCGTGTTGAGGAACGTCTGGTGGCAACAGCTTTTCTTTGTGGCCGGCTGTTACCGAAACCTCCTCCGGAAGCTTTACGATTAGCAGATCGAAACTTAGTACTTTTTATGTTATTCAGTGATTTTTTTGATGTAGAACGGAACTTGTTAGACGAAACACTTCTTCCACTGCCAGTTTTTACAGCAGACTTTGATGGAGAAGCTTTTTTTAGTGACGATGTGGCAGCACCACGACGGTTTTGAACAGAACTAACTGCCCTTGGACCACCACCGTAGCCGTATCCATAACCTCCTCCCCACATGTAAGGTGGACGAAAGAGCATCGACATCATCATTGAAGTCATAAACATATTTGTCATGCTGTATCCGGTTCCGTAATATGGAGGATAAGGTGCCCCGGCTGATTGATACATCTGCGGGTTCGGTGCGGATTGCATGGTCATTTGATCCCCTGAACCGCGGACCACTGAGGCTGTCATAATTTCAATAGACTTGTTTTCTGCAATTTCTCTCCAAGCTCCATTATCTGACACAGAAGGAAGAACATTAACTTTATCAGGATCCGGAACCAAAATTGAAAATACAAGGAAATCAGAATCTCCTGTTTCTGTTTGAGGTACAATCAAAACAGGATCTGCAATTCCGTCTTTATTAAGGTCAATCGTGCTTACATCACGAATTTTATTGGATATTTTACTAACCAGAATAGGAAGAAAACTGTCCTTGCTAACATTCTCTTGCGTCGTTTCTCTTATTGCCTCTGAAGTGATAGCTGGAATTAGTTTTGGGTCCAGATGTTCTGTAAGATTAATTCCCAGTTTTTCAAGGGCTTCAGGATTTAGTTGATCACTGACTCCTATCGGAACATTCTGAGTCGTAAAATTGAATCCTCTAGATTCTCGATTATTGTCTTCTCCAAAAAAAACCCAATAAAATCCTAAAATCAAAATTGCGATCAGGATACCCTGGGTTGAAAATAATTTTCCCATCCCGTCTGACGGTTCATTATCTTTTTTTCCCATAGTTTGTTTCTTTTGCTTAAGTTGTTAGTCTAAATTGAATTTAATTAATATCTAGAGACTTTACTGCACTTTAGTGAAGGCGCAAGTTAAAACGATGTTAAGTTTCAATCAAGCAGTATTAGAGGCTATCATATTTTTTCCAACACCCATATCATGAGTACTTATTTTGAGATAACAATAGCTGACCCACTGTGCAAAAAAAGTGTTGCGATGTGAACGCCAGCGGTTTATGGGATTGTTAAAATCAAAATTTACGGGCGCTGGTACCTCTGGGTTTCCGTGATCTCGTTTAGCTTCTTCAGCAAGTCTGGTTGCATTGTATTCAGGATGCCCGGTATGTGCGATAAAACGGTCATCAGTAGTGGAAAAAATCGAATAACCAGCTTCGGGCCCGTAGGCCAGCAATTTTAAGCGGCCGGATTCTGAAGCTTCTTCCATTGCTTCATCAGGCATACCTGCATGACGGCTTTGTGGACAGAAAAACACATCATCCAACTCACCAATGATTGGATGATCGGGAGCCAGATTTTTCAGCTCAAATACTCCAAAAAGTTTGTGATCATAGTTAAGTTTTTTCACACCCTCCAAATAAGCCATCACAAATCCCGCCCAGCACAAACCAAGTGTACTGGGAATATTTTTACGTGCATCACTTAAAATTGTTTTGATTTCTTCCCAATAATAAACATCTTCATATTCAATCGTTTCCACAGGAGCACCAGTCAAAATCAACCCATCTAAAGGTTGGTCACGCATTGCTTCTTCATAAGTTACGTAAATATCATCAACATGCTTTGGCTCCCAGGATTTGTAATTATGTGATTCCAAACGAATCCAAATTGGCTCTAACTGTAATACAGAAAGTCCTAATGGATGGAGAATATTAAATTCATATTTTTCTCCAAGCGGCATTATATTGAGGATCCCAATCCTTAGTGGGCGAATATCCTGTCGCTTTGCCTGAGATGGTGGAATCCAGCGGATGCCATTTCTTTCCAAAATTGGCACTGCGTGATAATCAGGACGAACAATGAGTGTCATTTGCTTCTTAATCTAAATTTGCAGGTGCCCGGCAGGACAACTGTGTGTTCAACTAACAGTTCTACACAAATGAAAAAGACAGGCAAAGTCTCTTCACTAGCAGAAAACAAGAACCAACAAAGTCATTCTTGCAATAGGTTAATCAGATAGACGTGAATCAATCAGGTGGGTCACCAAAAGAGCAGGACCGGCACTTTACTCGAATCGAGTCGTATCGACTCCCTTCCGAAACTTTCCGGAGGGCTGGCATTAGCACCTTGATGCTGAAACAGGATGCTCGACACTTCAAAGGGCCAGATCCCTCAGTGTCATCTGGATACAAAATTACGTATATTCTATCACAATCAAAGTTAAAGTCAAACTTTTTCAATCACTTAATAAGAATATAGTGATTTCAAATTTCAGAGGGGCTCATCAGAGACTCTTTGAGGGACTCCTCAAAGTTTGACTTTACTAATTTTTCATGACCCTCAGGAGTAATGTAAAATGTATCAATCACTTGATGTCCAATGGTTGTAATAACTGCCTGCTGAATTGGTACTCCAACCTGATCAAATGCACTGACCATTTTGTAATAAACCAAGGGAGCATCATCGGCAGTAATTTTTATGCGAAGATAGTTTTTGTCACGTCTCGAAAAATCTGTTTTTTCCCTGAACTCTCCATTCCAAACAGGGAAATCCCCCAAAGCCTCACTTTTCTTTTCTTTGACCATGTACCCTTTTTTGTCATCTTTGAGGTACTCCAGTTGAAGCTTTGTGTTGTAAAGAAAAGTTTGTGTCTTTATTATTAGTGCAGGGAGGGTATTCCTTTTGATGGAAGTTTCCAATTCCCGGGGTAAAATCACATTCTGCTCTCCTCTTTTTGAAACCTTGAGATAATAGCAAAAGGCAACTTTACCACTCGCAAATTGAATTTGATTTATCTTTGCCGATTCAATATTGAGGTGCTTCAAATTTAAAGTATAAGCAATTCTACTGTGAATTTGGGGCTGATCATGTACATAAATCAAAAGACCGTTAAGACGTCCTCGTGCATTGGTGATCACGTTTACGATAGCCGGCCGCTCAAGCCTATTGAAAATTGATAAATTTTCTGCCAGCATGCCTGGAGTAGAACTTAGCAGAAAACGATTTGGAAATGCCGCAAAAAACCAGTTAATCATGGGACTGTAAAGTTCAGTAAGTGTCACCAGACTTTTTTTGCTGATGGATTGCCTGATGGTGCGAATAAATTTATCTGTAGTTTGATCAGTACCCTGTTTATCAAGTGAACCCAACTTAAGGTCCCGCCACAGAACTTGTAAATCGTCTTCGGATTTTCCAAGTAATTTACGTTCCTCTTTATTGATTTCTTTGAGAGGTGTCAGCAATACAGATTCTATATTTTCCCGGAGACTTCTGTTTATCAAAAGATCAATACGCGTATCTGATTCTAAATCATTCTTTTTAATATCCAGGTATGTTTGTATGAAATCCATCGAATCTTCCTGCAACTTAGAAGATCGCATTCCCGCAAACACACGATATGTTTCTTCAAAAAATGTTCTCAATCCCCGTGTGGAGTGAGCATTGCTTTCACTAACAGATATGTAATCAGAAATATTGCATAGGAAGAGCAAAATGACATTGATCAGGTTGCGGTCCGCAATTTCAAAAAAACTTTGCAGAGCCTGATCGAAATATGCAGAAGTTCTGCTCAATTGAACAACTGTGGTGTGGTGTACGATGAGCAGAGATACAAGAGTGAATAATTCCTGGTCATCATAGCCAATACGTTCCAGGGCATTGACAGCAATAGATGTGCCGGAAACTTCATGATCTGTTTGTGGATCAATTTTTCCCACATCGTGAAATAGAATGCCCCATTTGAGAGCTAAAATATGTTTTGGTTCCAGATATTGATATAATTCCTGATAATCTTTTTTTAGCCGATCCAGTTCTTTTTGCGTACGATCAAGTGCATTGAGGGTATGTACGCAAACGGGATGTTGGTGGTAAGCAAGATTCCTGAGCAAGAAACGCATTTTGTTTGTTTCCGGAATGAAACAACCTATTAAAGTACGAGGTTGACTTTCAGCATTGATCGGTTCGCAAATTTCTAACATTATCCGCCAGGCATTTGCTGTAAACGGTGTCAACATCAGTTTCGTGAAACTTTTTGCAATCTGTGTCCGGTTTGAAGAAATCACGTCCGGCGTTATAATGCGAATCAAGTCGGCCATCTCATCCTTGAGTTCAAAAGATAAATCGTATTCTGATTGACCCACATATTCAAAAAGTTCCAGCAACGCTGTTGGATCGTTGAAAATCAAAGATATTGGAACTTGTGGCAAACCTTCCAGAGCATTTACCTCAACAATTAGACGCTTCCCCAGATGAACGACAACCTGAAAATTTGAGAAAGTCCGCACTATTGTACGGTCCAGCAGGCGTTGTAAAATAGCTTGTGAGAGATCTTGAATGTGATTCACCATTTGCAGACGATAGCGGTCAAAATCGTCAATACTCTGGAAGCGTTTTTTCTTGAGCAGGTAAAGACGTTCGGTAGCATCATTGATGATGTTACTTTGGATATCTTTTTCGGATAGTCCACTTTCCCTTGCCTCATCGTCAAAGTGATACTCCTTGGCGCTCGCGGAAAAGTTGCGTAAGTCGTAAAGGAATTCGAGGGCCTGACAAAGTTTGTAACCCTGACGAGGTGAAATAATACGTTTTTGTATCAGAAGTGCCAGCATTTCTGCAGTTTGACTTGGAAAAATTCCGAAAGTTGCAGCAGAAAGCCAAAGAGGAATTTGCAGGGAGCGCAAACCACCTCGATCTTCCTTGAGATTCATCTGACTCAGATCAGGAACTGTACGGTCATTATAATCTCTAATTTGGCTCAGGACAAAAGTTTCATATGGCAAGATCTGAAAAAATCTTCGTTTCAAAGCATTTGCTAAATCTTTGCTGCCAATTAAAACTCTGCTTTCCAAAATGGACGGAATTGTATGGATAACACTGGGATCTTTGAAACGTGATAAGTCTTCATTTAATTCAAAATATTGATGTGCCGTTTCAATACCTGCTTCACGCAGTAAATGCTCAATATGAATGATGAACTGTCGGCAAATTTCTGACTCACCAGCACTTAGTTGTTGTGTGTCGAGACAATATCCCAAATCTCGATCGGAAGCAAAACTAAGTTCAGCCCTGCCATAACCACCTCTGGCAAAGACAACCAAATGATTAAGTAAAAAATTCAGCTTGATCTCAGATTTCTGTACCTGCGGTAACAACTCCTCCAACTCTTTCAGTCGTTCGCTGAGGTTTTCAATTTCATGTATCAACTCAGCTTCAATACTTTCATAATATTTCAGCATCTGCCTTTGATCCGGATCTTCTGGATTTGATTCAACCTTCTCGATTTGTGTCCGGCTAAGACCGAGTTTTTTCTTTTTTTTCGGTAGAGATCGTTTTTTGAATAGAAGCTCTTTTTTGAGATCTTCCTTTATCCTTTCCTTCAGGATTTGAAGATCGGCAAACCCATATTCAAAAGCAGTATGGATAATACTGTCCAGTAGGCGAGTATTTTTTGAAAGGGTATCAAACGAATTGTTTGTACAGAGGCTGCTTTCAACAATTTTTTTGTACTGCTCACGATAATATTCCTCAATTACTCCCGCAAACACTTTTTCACGGGCAGTAAGATATTCCATAGATTGACAGGAGTCAATAGCCAAAGGCCGCCAAACTTCTTCCAGTTGTTTAAGCAAGGCTTCCTTGAGAACTTCAAGTTCTTCCGGATTCTCGGTGAAGATGAAAGGAGAAAGAAAGGGATAATTCTCAATTGGAGAAAAATTTGTTTCCATGAAATTAAAACAAGTAACTGATAACTGTTAAAGTGTTATTAAACTGCACGATTTAAATAATCATTACCCATCAATGATGGTTTAAGTTTACATCTAACCCAGTTTTCAAAATATCAATCTGTAGCTCCCAGCATAATTTTCCGCAAAATACTTTCAAAAAAGATCTACCTGAGATTGAGGAGGGGCTGAAATTTCCAAATGTTGATAAGCTCGCTCAGTCGCCACTCTGCCTCGCGGAGTACGCTGCAAAAACCCCTTAAGCAACAAAAAAGGTTCATAAACGTCTTCAATCGTGTCTTTTTCGTCTGAGACTGCCGCAGAAAGAGTGCTAAGACCTACTGGACCACCTCCAAATTTTTTAATGATAGTTTCCAAAATATGACGATCCATTTGATCAAGGCCCTCCAAATCGATTCTCATTCTTTCCAGACTTCTTTCAACCAAAGACAAAGTGATCACACCGGACGTCTCCATGTCTGCAAAATCCCGGCAACGCTTCAGTAAGCGGTTTGCAATTCTGGGAGTACCTCTAGCTCTGCGTGCCAGTTCCAAAGAAGCTTCTTCAACAATTTCAATTCCAAGTAATGATGCTGCGCGCAAAATGATAGTTTTCAGATCTTCCGCATCATAAAAATTCAGCCGGAACTGAATTCCAAAACGCTCCCTCAAAGGAGAAGAAAGCAGACCGGCACGGGTTGTAGCACCAACTAGAGTAAAGTGCGGCAAATCAATTTTTACTGTGCGTGCTCCAGGTCCTTCCCCAATAATGATGTCGAGAGTAAAATCTTCCATCGCACCGTAAAGCACTTCTTCAACTACCCTGTTCAATCGATGTATTTCATCAATAAACAAAATACTGCCTGGATCCAGGTTAGTTAAAATAGCAGCTAAATCACCTTGACGCTCAATGACAGGCCCGGAAGTAGAGCGTAGTTGCACCTCCATTTCACGCGCAAAGATATTTGCTAGAGTAGTTTTTCCCAATCCTGGTGGACCACTCAAAAGGACGTGATCCAGAGCATGTCCGCGTTTTATTGCAGCACCAATAAAAACATGAAGATTTTCCTTAATTTCATTCTGGCCAATATAATCCTGTAAACGTTGCGGACGCAATGATTGATCAAACTGTTCTCCCAGTCGTGATTCTGGAGCAACCAATCGATCTTCAGAGTTTTCCTTAGACTCGGAAGTCTCAGTGTCCACAGTTTGATCCTGCATGGGTGTTTATTATGAAGTAGAAAGTTTTTCCAGGTGTTCCTGGGAAGCAATGTCCGGACTGATACGCCAGGTATACAAAGGAGAAAAAACATACAAAATTAGGTATCCAAGTGCAGCATGACCGAAATATGGAGTAAAGACGAAGCCGATGACAAGCACTATAGTAAAAATTAAAAATTTTCGACTTCGGCTCATCAAACGACCGATGTGCATATAGCGAATTGGAAAACTTATCATCAGGATTGCCGCAATTATCATCAGAAAGAAACTAAATTTTGACCAAAACACTAGATCAGGAGTATTTGATTCAAGTGCGTTTCCAATCATTATGAAAGGTGCTGCAACTAGTAGGGCTGCACCTGGAACAGGTATTCCCTTGAAAAATCCCGGAATGCTGTTTTGGTCCAAAATGAAGAAAACTAATCTTGTAATACCTAGAACGACATACAGAATGGCAATCCATCCATAAGGGAGTGACTGGATAGATTCATCTGTAACCCGCCCCATCAACATATAAAATATTACTGCTGGTGCAATACAGAAACTGACGGTATCTGAAACGTCGTCGAGGACTCCTCCTAAAGTAATATTATATTTTTTGGGTTTTGCTGATGGTAGCGGAGTAGTGAGTCCCAATTTTCTGGCGACTGCACCATCTATTTTATCAAAAAATCCCGCACCAAGTAAAATCAGGTAGGCTTCCTGGACCCGTCCTCGATAGGCAAATAAAATTGCTAAAACTCCCATGAGCGCATTCATTACGGTCAGGGCATTTGGAAAGACGGCTAATATACGGCGGCGTAAAACCTCATCGTTCAAACAAAGATCGTCGAGGCAAGCAGTACCGTATTTACGGCAATATCCTGCAATAGAACCAAAATTGATGATAAGGAACAGAATTTCCAAAAAGAAAAGTTGCTGAATTGGAATTGCTCCCAGCCAGCTGATCCAGGAATAAAGTGAAGAATCAGGACCACCAGGGACATAAAATGCGTGAATATAGAGCACAACTCCAACCGGTGCGGCAACCATTGTCCGGAGTCGAGTAACTTCCTTCATTTCTTCTTCCTCACCTTTCCGGAGTGAAAAATTACGCATGAAGTGTGCAAAATTATCCCGCATTAAGACAGTCACGCACAGGACAAATACAAAGACGACATGCAGCATTTCCAATCGAAAATCGGCACTCTCCGGCAAATACTGATAACGCCACATCATTCCCACTGCAACCATCGGAAACACGATAGCATACACCACTTTGTCCATGATCCTGTCTGCTAAATGGGCCAGTTTTGCCTGCGGTCGAAATCGGGCTGCAAACCAGCCGTCAATTATATCAAGAATCATTGCGGCAAGCAGAAAAATCACTCCGCTGTAGTAAACGAGGGGGTTATGGTCAAGCATAACGCCTATGGCGCAGATCATTCCAGCAAACACCATCGGTGGACGCCCATAAACTAGCAGGGCGGCTACATTTGTAGAAAGAAATTTGGGTTTGGACATGTTTTTTGTTAGATAAAATAACTTATTCTGCAAAATCTGTTTCTACCATTTTACCAGCAACAACAATTATTTTAATAGTCCTTTAACCGATGTGCAACATTGAAGACATAAAGCAGAAGTGCGGCCCTTATATATACGCCGTTACGCAATTGCCTCCAGTACATGGCTCGTGGGTCTGCATCTACCTCGGTTGAAATTTCGTGCCTCCTGGGTAAAGGGTGCAAAATAATGGCATCTGATTTCATTTGATTTACATTGTCGGTCGTCAAACTAAATTGGGAATAATCTATCAGGTTGGATTCACCAGAAAGATCATACTCATCCTGAAGACGGGTCATATAAACACAATCCGCATCTGAAAGAACACTGCCCAAGTCATCAGTTTTGCGAATTTTGATGTTTTGAGAACGCAAAATATCCTCTAAATCTTCAGCAATCTGAAAAGAGGATGGTGCAACAAAATCCATCTCGACATCTTTATATTGACTCAATAACATCACTGAAGAGCGTACTGCCCTGCCACGCAACAGGTCACCCACAAACGCATAGCGTTTTTTACTGATTCCTCCCTTGTGCTGAAATGATCTGTGCATAGTGTAAAGGTCAAGAAGAGCCTGAGTCGGATGTTGATCTTTACCGCTGCCTCCATTCATAATGGGCACGCTGCGTCCAGTATTATCGAGCAAATAAGCCATATATTCGCAAAATCCCGGTTTCGGATCACGCATGATAATCAAATCAAAATAGCTGCTGAAAACCCTAACTCCGTCTTCCTGACTCTCGCCTTTGTATTCAGACGACAAAGAGGGATCGCGGACTTCTCCGGTGTCCATTCCAACCATCTGGCATGCAGTCAAAAAAGACAAAAAGGTCCGTGTTGAGGGTTGGGTAAAATAGAGCATTGCCTTTTTGTGGCTCAATAAGGATTTCAGAAATTCTATCCCGTTTGGTTTGCGAGTCATTCCTTTAACGTGATCCGCAATGTCAAATAATTCTTCCATCAACTTAATGGAGAATTGATGCGAGAGCATCACATGCTGGAGACGTCCTGCTTTTTCATAATGCTGCATGCGTACTTCCACTGACTGTGAAAAGTACTCTTCGAAGGTCTTTAGTGAGGATTCCATGAGCGTAAAACTGCTAAAATGAAATTAGAAAATAAGCTGTAATCTAGCCTAAAATTCTATTCAGAAACAGTCCAGCGGAAAGGGAATGAATCAATTTTTTCAGCAGTAATAAAATTTTTTCTTGGGAGGTATTTTTTGAGAATTATAAGCGGGCAGGCAGTAATTGCAAAGTATCGTGCAACTAAATAGAGCCGTGTCCATTTAAGGACACGGTGATAAAAAATATTACTTGATTTCTGTGCTTGCTCCGGCTTCTTCAAGTTTCTTTTTGACTTCTTCTGCTTCTTCCTTGGAAACACCTTCTCTAATAGCTTTAGGAGCAGATTCAACTGCTTCTTTAGCTTCTTTCAATCCTAATCCAGTAATTGAACGGACTTCCTTAATGACGTTGATTTTCTTCTCACCAAAGCTGGTAAGTATTACATCAAATTCAGTTTTTTCTTCAGCAGCGGCTTCACTCTCTCCACCACCGGCGACAGGTGCCGCGACTGCAGCTGCAGCTGCACTGACACCGAATTTTTCTTCCATCTCTTTCACCAGTTCAGACATCTCCAGTACGGACATGTTTGCAATGAAATCAACTACTTGGTCTTTTGTTATATCTGCCATTTTATATCTCTGATAAAGGTTAAAGTCATCCTCCATTTTAGCTAAGGGAGGAATGTGGGAAAAACCGGTTTAGTTATTTGCTATCCCGGATTGCAGCCAAAGTGCGAACAAATTTCGCAGGAACTGCGTTTAGAGTACGAACAAATTGAGTTGCTGGAGCCTGCATAAGGAACAGCAGCTTCACGATGAGCTCTTCTCTTAAAGGTAGTTTGGAAAGTGCTTCCACTTCACCAGTATTGAGGATACTTGTTTTGCTGTCTCCAACAAGTATTCCTGCAAGGATTTTTAAATTATCAATATTTTTAGCTGCCTCCGACAATACTTTGGCCTGCACAACCGGATCACCGTCACTATATACTAACGCACGAGTTTGTGTGAACTGATCTGCAAGCTCCGAAAACGGAGTGTCTTCGGCTGCAATACGTGCCAGGGAGTTTTTGAGTACCTTCATTGTGGAAGATGCATCATTCAACTGCTTGCGCAGTTCCACTACCTGATTGGCTTCAATTCCTCGGTAATCAACCAGCACTCCAGCTGACATATTATTAAATATTGATCGAAGCTCGCTGACTTTAGCTTCCTTTTGACTTCGTTCCATGGCCCCTTTCCAAATTGATTAAGTTAAAAATTCACTTCTCCGGTGTTTTACACAAGTGCGAAAATTCACATTATTCTCATAGAAAAGGCTAAAACCCATTTCTAAGAAAACTGAAGATTGTGATGTAAAAAATTTGAATAAGACAGTGGAAGGAACACAGCAGAAAATTTCTGTGTCACTCGCGGAGAGGTGTCTCGGCAGGGTATGAATTAAGCCGTCAGGCCCCTACTGTCTCAGACAATCATACTAAAAAGAATTTTTTCTTTTATACTGTTTGTGGATCCACTTTAATTCCTGGACCCATAGTTGAACTCAAACTAAAATTTCTCAGATAAATTCCTTTTGAAGAGGATGGTTTCATCCTCTTGACGGTGTCAACCAAAACACTGATATTTTCACAGAGCTTATCTGCATCAAACGAAATTTTCCCAACTGAAGCATGGAGATTGCCCAGTTTATCTGCACGAAATTCCACTTGACCGGCTTTGATATTTTTTATGACAGATTCAACCTCAAAAGTTACTGTACCAGTCTTTGGATTTGGCATCAACCCCCTCGGGCCAAGAATTTTTCCTATTCGACCAACTACAGCCATCATATCAGGTGTTGCGACAACACGATCGAACTCAAGCCAGCCATCCTGAATCTTTTTGGCAAAATCTTCTCCGCCTACATAATCTGCACCTGCTTCTTGTGCTGCAATTACCTTTTCTCCCTTGGCAAAAACAAGCACGCGTACTTCCTTACCTAGACCATTTGGCATAGAACAGGTCCCGCGCACCATTTGTTCTGCTTTACGGGTATCAACTCCAAGCCTTAAGGCTACATCTACGCTTTCATCAAATTTAGTTGCTTTGACTTCTTTGAGCAAATTCACTGCTTCAGACAGCGTATACACTTGTTCGGATACTACTTTATCTTGAATAAATTTTGCTCGTTTACTTTGTTTACTCATATTTCCTCAGTCAATACGCCCATGCTCCGGGCTGTTCCAGCCACAGACTTCACAGCAGCTTCCAAGTTGTAACAATTCAGGTCAGGCATCTTCTGCTTGGCAATATCCTCTATCTGCGCTTTGCTTAGAGTACCAACTTTTGACTCATGTGGTGTTGCCGAGCCTTTGTTCAGTTTAAGTGCCTTTTTGATCAAAACTGGTGCAGGAGGAGTCTTGGTAATAAAGGTAAACGATCGATCATTGTAAACAGTAATCACCACCGGAATAATGGTATCCTGACCTTGTGTTTGGGCATTGAAGGCTTTACAAAACTCCATGATATTCACTCCATGCTGACCCAATGCAGGACCAATAGGGGGTGATGGATTTGCTTTACCAGCCGGAATCTGGAGTTTGATAAAAGAAGAAATNTCCTTTGCCATAGTTATCTGTCTTATTCTACTACATGTTTTACATTTTCGAACTCCACCTCTACCGGTGTGGGACGACCAAAGATACTAACTAATACCTTTAATTTCCTGCGTTCGAGATTTACCTCATCGATTGTTCCACTGAAATTCCCGAATGAACCTTCTGTGATTGTAACTTTCTGTCCGACTGAGTATTCATCCTCAGTCGCTTTTTGCTGAAAACCTTCATTAACCTGGGATCGAATCTCTTCCAGTTCCTTCTCATCTAAAGGTAGAGGTTTTTGTTTGGAGTTCCACCAATAAATCCGGAAACCCGGTTAACGTCCATCAAAAGGTGCCACAATTCAGGTGTTAACTCCATGTGAATTAGTACATATCCGGGAAAATATTTTTGGTTGACTTTCCTTTTTTTACCTTCCTTGGTACGAGTTATGTCTTCTGAAGGTATAAAAATCTCATCAACCAAATGTTCTATTCCCTTAATTCTTAATTTTTCTCTAATTGTTTGTTCAACACGCCCTTCGTAACCTGAATATGCCTGAAGAATATACCATTTTACGTTCGGATTTTGTGGTTTTTCTGCTACTTGTGATTCTGTTTCTTCGGTTTGATTTTCTGTTTCCACCGAACTTTCAATATTTTCTACTTTCTCAGTTTCACCAGTATTATCAATCTCTCCAGGATCCGCTTCATTTATTCCAGGAGCATTTTCCTGTACTTCAGGATCCGCCTCATTTATTTCCGGAGCGTTTTCCTGCACTTCTANATCCACATCAGTCTCTTCCGAAAGATTATCCTCCTGATCATCCGAATTGATCTCCTGCGTTTCCGTATTTTTTTCCTGTTCTTCAAATAACATTTCTGTTCCAGTTTGTTCTTCCACCATTTTATCCGGCAATAATCATTTGCATAATGTCTGAAAGACCCAAATCGGCGATTCCCAAATATAGGGCCACAGCAAAAGAGAGACAAACAACCACTGATGTGGACTTTATTGTGGCATCACGTGTCGGCCACTGCACCCGCTTAAATTCTGCAATGACATCTTTAAAAAACTGCCGAATTCTTTTGAACATAATCAGGTTCGCGATTGAATTAGAAACATTCTAAATTAATATTCTTCTGCTGTTCTGCAGTCCAAATCTTTAAGTCAAAGCAGATGCTGACAATTTTGGCAGGGCAGACAGGGGTCGAACCTGCGACCTTCGGTTTTGGAGACCGATGCTCTACCAACTGAGCTACTGCCCTTTTCGGACGTAAAATAAAGGCAGAAAACGAATTATTTCGTTTCCTTATGTAATGTATGTTTGCGATCCCACCTGCAGTATTTACGTACTTCCATACGCTCTGTTTTTAATTTTTTGTTGCGGGAAGTAGTATAATTCCTGCGTTTGCACTCAGTGCATTCCAAGTGGATCGTGTCTCTCATATTTTCATTACCTTAAAAAACTACTATAATAAATTGGAGCCTGAGAGCAGGATTGAACTGCCGACCTCTTCCTTACCAAGGAAACGCTCTACCACTGAGCTACCCAGGCTTA
>JGI12207J13218_1000097_pt1 | contig 13985 bp, 10 predicted proteins | sample DeeseametaMP0372_FD_13218 | JGI IMG/M metagenome (IMG submission 13218) | reverse complement strand
CAAGCAGAGGCATTCGCTAATCAAGTACGGAAATGGACTGAACGCTTTCCGGAAGCAAAAAAGCTGGTACCGCAAGTGTTGCTTTGAGTTGGGAGAAAGAGCCGGCTTCGCGGCCCCTTTTAAATATGGGAAACTGCTGGTTACTCAGCAGATTCGTACTTCTTTAACTCAACTGATTTGATATGCTCCAGACGTAAACGTGAATAGACTTCAATTAAAAACGGTCGCAGTTCATTGATGTCTTCGTCATCAGAAAATTCCGTGAAAAACTGTTGGTATTGATCCAGTGCAGGAACAAGCAATCCGTTATCCTTCAATAGCCCTGCATAAAGGAATCCGCTTTCATCCATACTTTGAAACTCGTCTTTTTGCTTTTTGAACTTTGCGAGTTTCTTCCCGGATAACACTTTCAGGTTCGCAGCTTTAGCTGTGTAAGCCACAACGCCGCTTCCATCAAGAACTTCAACAAAATATTTTTGTTTTTTGCTGAAAGGTTTTATCCTGGTGCGAACAACCCCATCTCCTGTCGCCGGAACATCATAGACAGCAGAATCTGTCCAGGTATTGGTTTTGCGATCCTTTGTACCCAAATGCAGGCGGTAGGCGTAATCGGCACCGGCAGTTTCCCAGGCCAGCTCAGAAAAATCTGCTGAAATGGTATTTGTCGCCAATTTGAGGTTAATCCCTCCTTTTTTAGCAGCACGCCGCACAGTAGTATATTTCTGAGTCTTTTTGAACTGCTTTGACAATCCTGACAATAAGCCGCCTCCAGCATCGGTTCCACCCAGGCTTCCCTCAAGTACCTCTAATCCTTTTTTGGTGAATTTGATTTTTGAATTGGCTGTAAGCAGAGTAGTTTCGTTTGTTTCTTGATTCAAAAACTTTATCGAACTGTCTGCACTGACCCTGACCAGATAATTGGCATAAACGAACTTGTTGCGCCGAACTTTTTTCCAGCGTTTACCATTTTTGCTGTATTCAATTTTGCCCTTAATATCAACCAGCATTCCCAGGGGAATTTTTTTGGCCAGTACCGGCTGCAAGGCAAAGGCAGAGAGAAAAAGAAATAAAGTGATTAATTTTATGAAACGCATATAACCTCCTGCGGTTGGGATTGAAGTGGTTTAATTCTAGTTTGAGGTTAACACAACAACTATAAACAGACAACACCCTTTTAAGCTGATTCTTTTATTTACTTCAAGCAAGCTTGGATTATGTCTTTTGTCTCCACAGTTTACAAGCTAAGATTCAACAACACAAACTTCTTTTTTTATCAACGGTGATTCTATGATAAATGTAAGCAATATACAAGTTTACTGATTTATTATTAGTTGTTACCCTCGATGAAAAAGTTCTTCAGATGCAAATTAATCCGAATTAATTTCACAGATTTGATGATCAGGCTATTGTTCAACTTTGTGTGACAATCTCTACAGGCATTCCGACCGACAGCTTTCCATTAATTGTTGCAATCAGATTCTGACCAAACTGTACGTTGCCGTTTTGTTTTCGATAGCCAGCCAGTGTACGCAGTGGTTCTTTTCCGGAAAATTTTCCAGTTTCCGGATCAACAGTAGTGAGTATACAACGTGAACATGATTTTACTATTTGAAATTCACATTCTCCAATTCTGATTTTTTTCCAGTTATCTTCTGCATAAGGCTCCGTGTTTTTCACAACCATATTTGGACGAAAACGTTTCATTGCTAAGGATTCCGGAAGACGGTTGTTAAGGTCACTTAAGGATGATTCAGAAATCAGCAGCAAAGGGAAACCATCTGAAAACGAAACCTGATTTTGTGCAGGCGCATAGTCCGGATCCACCGGACGATTGCTGTGATCAGGCATAAAAACAATTTTACAGCTTTTGTGCAAATACTCACTGATCCACAATCCGGATTGGGAATTGGCAGTCCAGGCCTCACAACGGTCACCCCAAATTTCAACTTCTTGAGATTCGCCTTTTGTGGGAAACAAAGGCAGACTTAACTCGGACATTCGCGGGGCGTTCAAAGTCAGCGTTTGACCGACAAGTTCTGTGTTTATCAAAGCCATGCTTGGGCAGGTTCTTTGTGTCATAAATTGACCGGAATCATCCACTACCATCCAACGTCGGTCATGTGCCAATCCTCTTTGCTCCATAAAAGCGTTATCCAGAGAAATTCCACTTGCTGATTTTAGCGGGTAAATATTGAGTTGACTTAAAACCGGATTCGTCATTTTTCGATCCTTCTACTTAGATTCTCTGTGGAAACTAAAGCAAGAGGTATCGATGAGGAAATACCAGATGAAATTTTCCTGAACATTCTCTATTATCAAGATAAAACGGCAATACGATATATTCTTCATCCATAACAGAATCACGAAGAAACCCCAATTGTAAGATATGACGGCAACTGGCCACTTTTAATTTGTCGCTTTTTGGCCATAGTTCTAACAAACTGACAAAAAATTTGCGCAGCATTTCTCCAATTTCCAGATAAGTGATAGAATCTGCTTCACGTAAATCATTAAAAATATTTGTATGATTTCGAGAATTTTTTGTATGAACCAATGAAGCCAGTCCCTCACCGACGGTGCGGCTAAAATGCAAAATCCACACTGAGTTGGAATGTTTCATCTCAAACAGAGAAAAATAAGACCGTCCGGGAGACCAACTGCTCAAGTTGGCATAAGACAGGCATTGTTCAGTTTCAGAGGTAATTCTGAAGGCTCCGGGAAGGATTGTTTGAAGTTGGGCAGTTAGTGTATTTACCAGTCTCTGAACTAATAAATTCTCTTTAGACTCCGAGTCCCTTTCGATTTGCTGTGAAAAACCTGCTCCGGGGAAGTTTTCTTCAGATGCCGGTTTTTCGATTTTGGGAACTTCAAATGTCTCCCGAATCATTTGTTGCAGTATTTCCTCTGACGTAATTTCTGTGACTGATGTTTGATTTAGCATTTTTTACTTTATAATTCCAAATCTGAAATGTCCTGGAAATCTCTTTCCAATTTCAGGATCAATTATACATCCAGATTCCGTTTGAGGCCAACACAATTTTTTTTAAAGAAAACTTCCGAGTTAATAAGATTGAATTTACTGCTAATTTTTGAGAAGATCTAAGGAAAATGTTGAAAGACAGATTACGTGCCAATTTAACAGAAAGAAAAAAAAATCGTGACAAAACTTTTACATATTCAAAGTTCATGCAGAAGTCTCTTGGCATCACCATTATTTTTCTATTTTGTTTTTCAGGCGGACTGTTTTTTGAACAAAATTTAGGGGCAGAAAGTCAGGGCCGCAAAATACAATCATATGTAAAAAATGGAACTGTTTTACAGGCCAGGAAAAGAGAAGCTCGTGTTCTAGAACAAAAAAACAAGGGACGTAAAGTTAAGTATTATGTTTTGAAAAAATCTGTTTTGCAAGGCAGAAAAAGTATTGCAAAAATGTCTGCAAATAAAATGTTGGAAACGGGTCTGGTTACTTCTAAGATGGTTAAAAATAACCACTGGTTTGTGAAAAAGCCTTTTCAGCCGCGATATACAAAAGTCAATATTGTCAGTAAATATACTCCTCCGGAGGTAAATCCAGAAGAATCTGATAAAATAAGCCGCAAGGCGCTGCAGATGTCTAAAACACGAGCACGCATAACTGGACCAGTCAAGCCGGGCATTCTTTATTCTGAAGAATCAAGTCGTGGAGTATTGGAGATGACTAAAACACGTGTGCGCATAACTGGACCTGTTAAGCCGGATATCATCTACTCTAAGAAGGTAAGTCGTGAGGCAATGGAAATGACATTGAAGCGCTCCCAAAAAGCTGTATCTGCAGGAAAAACTGTATCTGCAGGTAAAGGCATTGTCTACTCTGCTAAAACATTGATAAAAATGAGTAAAAGGCCGACCATTGTTTATGCTCCATTTAAAAGTGAAAAAGCCGGTGAGAAGAAAAAAACCGATGTCGAAAAAAATTAAGTCAGTTCAACCCCTTGAAATTTCCCAGGAACTTTCCCCGTCAATTTAATTGTGGTGAAAACTTAAATAGTGTCTGAACGAAAATCTATCTACCCCAGTTTTTATCAGGGCTTCAGCAGTTTTTGAATAACCAGAGATTTAGTTGTCAATTTTAAGTTTTCTGCTAACAGAATGAAAAATCAGGCCAAAGAACTGTTAGCTGACTGCTGAAAGCTTTTTGTAAAATCCTCATTGCTGAAATCAAAAATAATTAACTGTTATTACAACATATTATTTTTTTCTTTCAAGCACTAATAATCAATATAAGAAACAAATATGGCTTTTTTGCTAATAAAAGGTATTATCAAATTGTAGGATCCAAACACATCATTGACTGAGGTAAAACAATGACTCCAAAAAAAGTAAACGATTTAGATCCGCAGGAAACCCAGGAATGGGTAGAGGCTATGGAAGCAGTTGTTGAAAGAGACGGTTTTGAAAGGGCACAATTCCTCTTACGAGAATTAGCAGACCATGCGGTTTTGTCTGGAGCAGGCAGTCCTTATTCTGCTAATACACCGTATCTGAATACAATTCCACCGGAACTTGAAGTACGTTCTAAAGGAGATCAGGAACTGGAGCACAAGATTCGCTCAATTATCCGTTGGAATGCAGCGGTAATGGTCATGCGTGCAAATCGGGATTCATCTGACTTAGGAGGGCACATCGCCAGTTTTGCTTCTTCGGCTACACTGTATGATGTCGGTTTTAACCATTTTTGGCAGGCAGCAGGTAAAGATCATGGTGGTGATTTAGTATTTTTTCAGGGTCATTCAGCACCAGGAATATATGCTCGGGCCTTTGTGGAGGGCAGGCTGACGGAAGAGCAAATGGATAATTTCCGTCGTGAATCCGATGGTAAAGGTGTTCCTTCATATCCTCATCCATGGTTGATGAAAGACTTTTGGCAGTTTCCGACTGTTTCCATGGGACTGGGGCCAATCATGGCAATTTACCAGGCACGTTTCCTAAAATACCTTCACAACCGCGGTTTAGCAGACACTACCGGACGCAAAGTATGGGCTTTCCTGGGGGACGGTGAAACAGATGAACCGCAATCTCTGGGAGCAATCGGCCTGGCCTCCCGTGAAAATTTGGACAATCTTATTTTTGTTATTAACTGCAATTTGCAAGGACTAGATGGTCCAGTACGTGGAAATGGAAAAATAATACAGGAACTTGAAGGTGATTTCCGTGGTGCAGGTTGGAATGTGATAAAAGTTATCTGGGGTTCATACTGGGATCCTTTGCTGGCAAAAGACACTGAAGGTTTTCTGCGTAAACGCATGGATGAAGCAATTGACGGAGAATATCAGGCTTTTAAAGCAAAAGGTGGAGCATATACCCGAGCTCACTTTTTTGGTAAATACCCTGAATTGCTGGAGATGGTTTCTAATATGTCTGATGAGGACATTTGGAGACTGAACCGTGGTGGGCATGATCCTCACAAAATATACGCAGCATACCATTCTGCAGTAAGTCATACGGGACAGCCAACTGTAATTCTCGCAAAAACGGTAAAAGGTTACGGGATGGGAGGATCTGGTGAGGCAATCAACATCACTCATTCACAAAAGAAAATGAAAATGGACGATCTGAAAAGTTTTAGGGATCGTTTTCAGGTTCCAATTTCTGATAAAGAAGTGGAACAAATGTCGTTTTACAGGCCTCCTGATGATGCTCCTGAATTGGAATATCTTAAACAGTGCCGCACTGCTCTTGGTGGCCACCTGCCCGCCCGTAGAACAAAAGGAGATTCTCTTGACATTCCCTCATTAACAATTTTCGAGCGATTATTACAGGAAACTGGAGAACGGGAAATATCCACAACTCAGGCACTTGTGCAGGCAATGACGTTATTGTGCAAAGATAAAAACATCGGCCAGCGGGTTGTTCCCATAGTGCCTGATGAAGCAAGAACATTTGGCATGGAGGGAATGTTTCGCCAAATCGGAATTTATGCGCACGAAGGACAAAAATACGAACCTGTCGATCGTGATCAATTAATGTATTACAAGGAGAATCAGAGCGGTCAATTATTGGAGGAGGGCATTACTGAAGACGGCGCCATGTCTTCCTGGATTGCTTCTGCGACGGCCTACAGCAATTCCGGAATGCAGATGATTCCATTTTATATTTTTTACTCGATGTTTGGATTTCAGCGGATTGGAGATTTAGTTTGGGCTGCTGGAGATATGCAGGCACGGGGATTTTTAATTGGCGCTACTTCCGGACGAACCACACTCAATGGTGAGGGTTTGCAACATGAAGATGGACACAGTCAAATCATGGCTGGAAATGTGCCCAACTGTGTTTCTTATGATCCGACTTTTTCTCATGAATTGATGGTGATTATGCAGAATGGAATGGAACGCATGTTTAAAAAACAGGAGAATGTTTTTTATTACATAACCACAATGAATGAAAATTATTCGCATCCGGGCTTAAGTAAAGGTCAGGAAAAAAACATTGTGAAAGGTATGTATTTGCTGCAAAAAGGTAAAAAGGGGGAAACGAGAGTACAATTGTTGGGTTCCGGATCAATTTTACGGGAAGCGATTGCTGCGGCAGATTTGCTGTCTGCAGATTTTAAGGTGGAGGCGGACATCTGGAGCTGTACCAGTTTCAATCAACTGAAGCGTGACGGCGATGATGTTTCACGCTGGAACATGCTGCATCCAGATAAAAAACCAAAAATGAGTCATGTTGAAAAATGTCTCTTAGACACAGACGGTCCTGTAGTTGCGGCAACAGATTATGTCAAACTTTTTGCCGACCAGATACGTGCATATGTACCTCGATCTTATTCTGTGCTTGGAACTGATGGATTTGGCAGAAGCGATTCACGTCAAGCCTTGAGAAAGCATTTTGAAGTAGACCGTTATTACATTGCAGTGGCATCGTTAAATGCTCTTATGGAAGATGGGAGTGTTTCATTCAAAACAGTAAATGCTGCCATCAAAAAATACGGAATTGACCCCAACAAAAATAATCCATTGATGTCCTGAGGAGAAACGCCATGAGTAGTATCAAAGACATACTTGTTCCTGACATAGGTGAATTCGATGCAGTAGAAGTTATTGAAGTTCTGGTTAAATCGGGAGACGCCGTTTCTGTTGAAGATCCGCTGCTCACAATGGAAAGTGATAAGGCCTCAATGGATGTTCCTTCTCCGTTTAGCGGTACAGTAAAGACTGTAAAAATAAAAGCTGGAGACAAAGTTTCACAAAACGACCTGATCCTTACTTTAGTGGTAAAAGAACTTGAAACTGCAGTTACGGAAACTTCTGCTGAAACAGAAAATTCTGAAGCAACTGCACCGGAAACTAAGGATATTGTTTCCACAAGAAAATCTGAATCAACAAGCTCTGGAGCTGTTTCCAAAGAACCGGCACGGCGTCCACCGCCAATAGTGATGTCGGTTAACCAGAAATCATTTTTGCGTGCACATGCCAGTCCTTCGATTCGTAAATTTGCCCGCGAATTAGGTGTTGACTTGAGTCAGGTCCATGGTTCCGGCCGCAAAGAACGTATCACAAAAGAAGATGTTCAGGAATTTGTCAAGCAGGCTTTGGGAGGAACAGCTTCCGGAACTGCTGCTGCCGGATCAGGAATTCCGGCAATGCCTGAAATAGATTTCAGTAAATTTGGTCCTGTAGAAATTAAACCGCTTTCCAGAATACAGAAAAAAGCTGCTGTAAATTTGCATCGAGGATGGCTGAACTTACCAATCGTGACGCATCATGATGAGGCTGATATAACTGAACTCGAATATTTTCGAAAATCGCTCAAAGACGAAGCGGCAAAGCAGGGTGTGAAGGTAACTCCTCTTGTTTTTTTACTCAAAGCATGTGCTGTGGCAATTCGGAAGCATCCAAATTTCAACTCATCCTTGACTGCAGACAAGGAAAATTTGGTGTTGAAGAAATATCTTCACATTGGAGTGGCAGTGGATACTCCGGACGGCCTGGTGGTTCCTGTGATAAGGGATGTGGAACAGAAAGGTTTGCTGGAACTGGCCAAAGAACTGGGTGAAGTTAGTGAAAAAGCTCGAGCAAAAAAACTAAAAACCAACGACATACAGGGCGGTTGTTTCAGCATTTCCAGTTTAGGCGGAATTGGCGGAACAGCTTTTACACCTTTGGTGAATGCTCCGGAAGTTGCAATTCTCGGTGTCACGCGTTCGCGTATGATGCCTGTCTGGAACGGTAAAGAATTTTTGCCGCGCCTGATGCTGCCAATGGATTTGACTTATGATCACCGTGTGATTGATGGAGCACAGGCGGCTCGATTTATGGTAGACTTGTGCGAAATTTTGTCAGATATGCGGAGAATGTCGTTATGAGTCTCATTGAAGTAAAGGTTCCGGATATTGGCGATTTTGAAGATGTTGAAATTATTGAAGTAATTTGCAATGTAGACGATAAGGTTGCACTGGAGGATCCGCTGATTTCTGTGGAAAGCGACAAGGCAACCATGGATGTTCCCTCACCGGTTGCGGGAATAATCCGTGAAATAAAAGTTAAAGCAGGAGATAAAGTTTCTGAGGGCAGCCTGATTTTGAAATTGGAGACAAAGGAATACGCAAAAGTTAAAACCCAAAAATCTGAAAAAATCCCGCCATCCCAAAATTCGAAACCAGATTCTCAATCGAAGACGCTCAAAACCGCAAAATCCTTTTCCGGAAAAGCAGATATGACATGCGATGTGCTCGTGCTGGGTTCCGGACCTGGAGGATACACCGCAGCTTTTCGTGCAGCGGATTTAGGTCAGGAAGTAATTTTGGTGGAACGCTACAATCGTATTGGTGGTGTGTGTTTGAATGTTGGCTGTATTCCGTCAAAGACACTGTTACATGCAGCAAAAGTCATTGACGAAGCTGAATCGATGAGTGCACACGGAGTATCTTTTGGAAAACCAAAAATTAATATTGACCAGTTGCGTGAGTGGAAAGACGGAATTGTAAACCAGTTAACCGGAGGTCTGAAGAGCATGGCCAAACAGCGCAAAGTGCAAATCATTACCGGCATGGGTGAGTTCATGGACCCTAACCATCTTTGCGTTACTGACGCTGATGCAAATAAAAATACAATTCATTTTGAAAATGCGATTATTGCAGCAGGTTCTCTGCCGGTGAAGCTCCCCTTTCTTCCGGAAGATTCACGTATTATAGATTCAACCGGTGCATTGGAGCTTACTGAAATTCCAGAGCATCTGCTGGTAATTGGAGGAGGTATTATAGGTCTGGAAATGGCTACTGTTTTTCATGCTCTGGGTTCAAAAATAACTATAGTTGAAATGCTTGAAGTCTTGATGGCCGGTGCAGATCGGGATATAGTTCGTCCTTTTCAAAAAAGAATATCCAAACAGTATGAAAATATCTGGCTTGAAACACGGGTAACAAAGGTAGAAGCCCTCAAAAAAGGAATGAAAGTTTCTTTTGAAGGTAAAAATGCACCGGGCAAGCCTCAGATATTTGACTGCATTCTCAGTTCAGTAGGACGTACCCCAAATGGATTCCGGATTGGTGCAGAAAAAGCTGGGGTAGCAGTTGATGAGGTTGGATTTATTGCGACTGATTCGCAAATGCGTACAAACGTTTCTCATATTTTTGCGATTGGTGATATTGTAGGCCAGCCGATGCTGGCACATAAAGCGACACACGAAGCAAAAGTTGCTGCAGAAGTTATTTCAGGAATGAAAAGGCATTTTGATGCCCGGACGATTCCGTCTGTAGCATATACTGATCCGGAAGTTGCCTGGGCAGGTATTACTGAAGAAGAAGCAAAAAAGCAGGGCATTGCTTACGGAAAAGGAAATTTCCCCTGGGCTGCAAGTGGACGCAGTTTATCTTTGGGACGCAGTGAAGGCATGACTAAAGTCCTTTTTGAAGAAGACACAAACAGAGTCATTGGAGTAGGGATTGTCGGGCCAAATGCTGGAGATTTGATTGCAGAAGGTGCTCTGGCGATTGAGATGGGATGTGATGCAGAGGATCTAAGTTCAACGATTCATCCACATCCGACACTTTCGGAAACAGTGGCCTTTGCGGCAGAGGCTTTTGAAGGAACAATCACTGATCTCTACATTCCAAAAAAGAAAAAAAACAGCACATCATAGTGCAAGGCAGCAAAATATTTGTGGTTTAAAAAAGAACTCGACAGTCACGAGTTTTATCGTGTCATCCCGAACATGTGTGAGGGATCTTATACGATATTAGCACTTTATCTGATCTCTCCCTTCGGCAGAGATTACATGCCGTAGTCAATAATATCAGTATATTACGAGAATTAATGTCTCACTGGAAAAATAACTGATTCAGAAAAAATATTTTTTTTATAAAAACACTTGACAATGTATTGAATATTGGCGAAGTTATAGTACCCTATTTATTAATAGCACAATTCTAGATCAAGCAGTTCCACAGTAGACAATACCTTACCTACGTTGTTTTTATTAATCACTATATCCACTTTTTGTAATTGAAGTTGTTGCAAATACGTTGAAATTTATCATCCTTCCATTTAACTAAACACATCAGAAAATGGTCTCTAAGATTAAGGGATCCTATCATTGATTAACCTCCGACTAAACCTCACATGTCTAAAAGCAGGCCTGAAAATGGCGACAGCAATAATTCAAAAAAAAATTCAGATAATTCATCCAAGCCAAATACACTCAATTTAATTGAGTTGAAGAAAAAAGATATCAATTCACTGATTAAGATTGCACGTGAATATGATATCGAAAATGCAAACAGCATGAGGGGTCAGGAACTGCTCTTCGCGCTTTTGCAGGCCCAGACGAAACGCAAAGGGATAATTTACGGAGCAGGAGTTTTGGAAGCCCTTCCGGACGGGTTCGGATTCCTGAGAGCACCGGATTACAACTACCTCCCTGGACCAGACGATATTTATGTTTCACCTTCACAGATAAGGCGTTTTAATTTACGGACAGGCGATACAGTTGCAGGGCAAATCAGGCCGCCAAAAGAGAGCGAACGTTATTACGCTCTGCTTAAGGTCGAAGAAATTAATTTCCGTGACCCAAATAAAGCATTCGAAAAAATTCTTTTTGACAACCTCACTCCTCTCCATCCAAACGAACACCTCAATCTTGAACGAAAAGATAATGATTTGACCACAAGGGTCATTGACCTTGTTTCGCCAATTGGGAAAGGCCAGCGCGGAGTGATTGTTGCTCCGCCAAGAACCGGTAAAACAATGATTCTGCAGTCAATAGCAAACAGTATCACTGAAAATCATCCTGAAGTGGATTTGATTGTTTTGTTAATTGACGAACGACCTGAGGAAGTGACAGATATGCGTCGTTCCGTAGATGGAGAAGTGGTTGCCTCAACTTTTGATGAACCGGCAACGCGGCACGTACAGGTTTCTGAAATGGTTTTGGAAAAAGCAAAACGACTTGTTGAACATCAGCGTGACGTTGTAATTTTGCTGGACTCAATAACGAGGCTGGCACGGGCCTACAATACAGTCATTCCTCCAAGCGGAAAAATTCTTTCCGGAGGAGTTGATTCCAACGCACTTTTTAAACCTAAAAGATTTTTTGGTGCAGCCAGAAACATTGAAGAAGGCGGATCTTTGACCATTATTGCAACCGCGCTGATTGATACTGGCAGCAGGATGGACGAAGTGATTTTTGAGGAATTCAAAGGTACAGGTAATATGGAACTTGTACTTGACCGGAAACCTGTTGAAAAACGGATCTTTCCTGCAATCGATCTCAGCAAATCCGGAACACGCAAAGAGGAACTGCTTGTTGAAAAAGCAGACCTTGACCGTATTTGGGTCTTACGTAAAGTTCTCTCTCAATTGAATGTAGTTGAGGCTCTGGAATTTCTCATTGATAAAATGGAAAAATTCAAAGAGAATGTGAACTTTCTCAATATGATGGATAAATAAAACAAAAAGTAAATTTCAGACAGCAAATACATTTTAACTTAAACCTCAAACTTTAAAAAACTTAAATCGGAAAAACGAAAAATGAAATTAAATATTCACCCGGAGTATAAAGAAACCTCATTCCGCTGTGCCTGTGGAGCGACTTGGGAGACACAGTCTACAAAGGGCGGAGAAACAACAGTAGAAATTTGTTCAAACTGTCATCCGTTTTTTACTGGATCAGCACAAAATTTTGTTGATAGTGCAGGTCGAATTGAAAAGTTTAAACGTCGTTACAACCGGGCCTGACCCGAGATGCTGGAAAAACTTGCGGAAATAAATGAACGCTTCGAAAATCTGACGCACGAACTCGGACAACCCGACGTGACTCAGGATCAGGAGCGTTACCGGAAGTTGAGTCAGGAACATTCAGGTCTGCAGGAAATTGTTGAGTGTTATCACCGATATCTTGAAATCCAGCAAGAACTCGATGATAACAGCGAATTAGCAGACGCTGCAAATGAAGATCAGGAAATCCGTGAAATGGCCAGCCAGGAAATTCCGGAGCTCGGCCGACAGTTGGAAGAGTTGGAAAAGCAAATCCAACTTTTACTCCTTCCAAAAGATCCAGACGATTCACGTAATATCATAATTGAAATTCGTGCAGGCACAGGTGGCGATGAAGCAGCTCTCTTTGCCCGGGACCTTTTTCAAATGTACGCACATTATGTTGAAGCACGTAAATGGAAATTGAAACTGCTCAACGAAAGCAAAAATGATCTTGGTGGTTTCAAGGAAATTACTTTTTCAATAGAGGGCAAAGATGTATTCAGCCGCTTGAAATTTGAGGGTGGTGTACATCGTGTACAGCGAGTTCCCAAAACTGAAACGCAGGGGCGTATCCACACTTCTGCTGCAACTGTAGCGGTGTTGCCGGACGTAGATGATGTTGAGATTGAGATCAATCCCGGAGATTTACGGATTGATGTTTATCGATCATCTGGGCCGGGTGGACAGAGCGTGAACACCACTGATTCTGCAGTTCGGATTACCCATATTCCAACCGGACTGGTTGTCATTTGTCAAAATGAAAAATCCCAGTTAAAAAATAAAAACCAAGCCTTAAAGGTCCTGCGGGCAAGGCTCTATGAAAAGGAACTTGAAGCACAACAATCTGCAACCGCAGAACAACGCCGAGGCATGGTTGGAAGCGGTGACAGGAGCGAACGTATCCGGACCTATAATTTCCCTCAGGGTCGTCTTACTGATCATCGCATCAATCTCACTCTATACAAACTTGAAGAAATTTTGCTAGGCAAGCTGGAACAGGTGATTGACCCCTTGTTGTCTCACCATCAGGCAGAAATGCTCAAAGCATCTTGAGTATTTCTCAGTTTACAGTATAAAGTTAAGCGCTTCTTTATAAGCTTGATTTGTTTGTAGATAAAACCCAAAACACATAAGCATAATCCAATCCACTAAAATGGCTTTTGAAACCCTGCTTAGTCCACTGAAAGTCGGCAGCATTACCCTGAAAAACAGAGTTATGATGGGTTCAATGCATACCGGACTTGAAGAACATCCTGATGGTTCATTTCGTCTGGCGGCTTTTTATGCAGAAAGGGCCAGGGGAGGCGTGGGACTCATTGTAACCGGGGGCTTTGCGCCAAATGCAGCAGGTCGTGTTTTTGAAGAAGGTGCAGAATTAGTTTCGGAAGAACAACTTGATTTTCATCGACCTTTCGTAAAGGCAGTTCATGAAAACGATGGCAAAATAGTTTTGCAGATTTTACATACAGGGCGTTACGGGCTCCTGGAAAATTGCGTTGCGCCATCCCCAATAACTGCGCCAATCAACTTTTACCGTCCCAAAGAATTAACCCATGAAGAAATTTTACAAACCATAGAAGATTTTTTGCGTTGTGCAAAACTGGCACAAAAAGCCGGTTATGACGGCGTGGAAATAATGGGCTCTGAAGGCTATCTGATCAACCAGTTCATTGCCAAATGTACAAATAAACGCAGCGACGATTGGGGGGGTTCTTACGAAAACCGGATCAGGTTTCCACTCCGGATTGTGGAGCG
>JGI12207J13218_1000096_pt1 | contig 14021 bp, 10 predicted proteins | sample DeeseametaMP0372_FD_13218 | JGI IMG/M metagenome (IMG submission 13218) | reverse complement strand
GGAGACATAGCTTTTTATTGGGGCATACGATCGTAAATTTGAGAAGAGAGATGACAAAACAAAGGGAGAGGTACGTTCTAAATTTAGATCAAGACATTCAAAAGGGTATCAACAGAGTTAAATCACAATTTTTTGAGGCAGCAAGTGATGGAAAGTTGACTTTCAGATCTTGTTCAAAATAATCCCTGTCAAAAAACAGGGGAAATACAATCTAAATGTGCAATTGCAGGATTTAGGTAGTAGTTAATACATAATTTCTGGTTTCTCTCGTAATGACACGGTTTTACGACTTTTTATGTCGGTATTATGATTTATCTTTCAGTAGACACAATAACCGTTGACAAAAAAAACCTTTATCAAATTTGTATTTTCAACAAAAGGATTTATGACTAAAACGTAATCATTTTTTTCAAAGTGTAATAATTTGATAACCACTTGAAACCAATTTGGCAATGCTTGGATGTCCATTATATTCACTGACAAGTGGAAATCCTTCTTTCCTTACCAAATCCTTTTCTCCACCAAACGAGGTGTCGCAATAATCACAAACTCCTGCGATTACTCCTGAACTTTTCAGTGATTGGGAAAGCGGAGTCATTTTATGTTCTTTGCTAAATTCTTCAATCCACTTTGTACCGCCTCCATCAAAAATGAGCTGCACGTCACGCCTTTATTCCAACAACTAATTGACCACATGCACCTTGAATATCCTGTCCTTTGGAAATTCTTATTGGAGCAACAACACCATGATCTAGAAGGTACTTTTGAAATTTGCGTGACTGTCCCTGAGAAGGTGACAGATATTTGCTGCCTGGAACTGAGTTGAAGGGAATCAAATTTATCTTGAATTTCATACCGTGCAGCAAACTAATCAATCCCTTTGCATCTTTTATTGAATCTGTCAAATCACGAATCAGAATGTACTCAAATGTAATACGTCTCCGTGATTCCAAAGGGAACTCTCGACAAACTTTAATAAGCTTTTCCAGATTGTATGGAATGTTGACGGGCATCAGTTTTGAACGAACATCATCAGTTACACCATTCAAAGAAATTGCCAGATTGGCCTTTATTTTTTCTTTTCCAAAACGACGGATTTTCGGCAGTAATCCGGAAGTAGAAACTGTGATGCGCCGCTGTGAAAAATTAAAACCATGCTCATCCGTTAGAATTTCCAGAGCCTGCAGAAGATTTTGGTAATTATGAAAGGGCTCGCCCATTCCCATAAAAACGATATTCCGAATATTTTTCCCCTCGGGCTGATCATTCCAGACTGTCAATACTTGGTCGATAATTTCTGCCGTTTTTAGATTTCTTACCAAACCCATAGTTCCAGTCATGCAGAAATCACAGCCCATTCCGCATCCTACCTGAGATGAAACACAAACTGTATTATGACTGGTATGCGGCATGAACACGGATTCTATGCTGAGTCCATCATCCAGTAACAAACGATATTTAATTGAACCATCCTGAGATTGTTGTGTTTCAGCCTTTTCGAGTGAGCTGATCCAGAAATTCTCTTCCATAATTTTTCGGGTTTCCCGGCCAATATTGTGCATTTCGGAAAAGCTCTCCGCCTTTTTCTGATAGAGCCAATAAAATATTTGATCTGCCCTGAATTCCTGCACCTTACTGTGTTTTATGGATTTTTCAGCCATCCACGCACGTAAATTATGTCGTGTCCAGTTTTTAATGTTGTACAGTTTTGACATTTTATATTTGGAAATGTAACTATTTAATGAATATGTTATTCTTCATGGTAAGTAAATGCACCCGAGTGGTCAAGCGAGAGCTCCTTAAATTTAAAAAATGCTCATACAAAATATTGGTTAACTGATGAAATGTTTAAAATGCGGATGGTCCAATTCTGACACTGCTGCCTATTGTACAAAATGCCATGCATACCTGTCAGAACAGCCGGGCATGGAATCAATAGATGCAATTAAAGCTCTGATTTTAAGTCTGTTTTTTACCGGAATTTTCTATCTCGTTTTCCCGATTCCTGTCATCCGGAGTGAATACTGGCTGCAATTATTTTCAGGTCATATCTCAGAAACTATTGTTGCCCTTGTGCTTTGGTCCCTGTTTTTGATTTTTTTCAAGTGGCGGCAGTTTCGTCAACAACTCCGGGCCTATGAGGCTTTCAGGAATCAGATCATGCACGACTCTTTATCAAAAGGCATTTATGTCAGGGATGTGGACGAGAGGATATTGGAAATCAGTCAGTTTATGCAGGAGCAAAAAGTAAAGAAATTTCAGGACAGCGTCATTTTCCGGAGAGTACGCCGTACATTAAGACACCTCAAAGCCATTCCTAAAAAAGAAGAAATAACTTCAATTCTCAATTATCAGGCAGACATTGATCACAACAGAATGCAAAGCGGATATGCTCTTTTAAACGTTTTTATCTGGGCAATTCCCATTCTTGGGTTTATCGGTACCGTTTTTGGAATCGGACAGTCAGTCGGCGAATTTTCAGATTTTATCCGCAGCACCGGCGGCACTGATTTGAACACGCAAATGCGCTCGGCTTTGGGAGGAGTTACCAGTGGATTATCAGTTGCATTCAGCACTACATTTATTGCATTGGTTGGAGTAGTTCCGATCATGATGCTTGCTTCATCTTTGCGTAAACGAGAGGAAGATTTGCTTCTCAGTGTTGAAGATTACTGTCTGGAAGATTTACTGCCGAATTTACATGTACGTCCTGGAGATGAGATGCTGGATGACACAGTTAGTGAACATTTGGAACAGATGGCAGAGTTTTCTGAGAATTGGCGCAAACAGGTTTCACCTGTTCTTGAATCCGTGGAACGTCATTCAAAAGGATTTGCAGCGCAAGTTGATGGATTACAGCCCTTGATTCAAAAATTCAGTGAATCCTTATTTGAAGCAAAAGACAAAATGAGTGACCCGGATCAAGTGGTAAATGTCCTTGAAAACCCTGAAGAGTTAAAGAAAAAAGACAAAAAAGACAATGAACCGCCAACCGAAAATTCCCAACCTTTAAAACAATGAGGTATGCCTCTAATTCTCCTAAAGTAACACTTTTCCCATTTCTGAGTGTCCTGCTCAGTACAATGGGAATTTTAGCATTCCTTTCAATTAGTTTTTTACTTGTTGTTCCTGAGAGTGCAGATTCTCCCAGGGAGCCCAAACGTTTGCAATTTGAATGGGTCGGTGCACCCGGATATGTCAAACCCATTTTTATCCGCTGTTATGCGGATCGTTTAGAATATTACAATTTGTTTGAAAACCGGGAATACAGCCTCTCTCTTGATGAATTGCTGAACCAGCTTCAAGGTGAAAATCCGGAACTATTGTCATACCTAGTTCAGCTATTTCAGNTAAATANTGATATTAAAAAAAAGTTTGGTAAAACAGAATATTACCCTCTTTTACTGGTTTATCCTGACGGCGTGTTAACTTCAGAATTATTGATGGTTGCAATTGAAAAAATTGGAGGATTAAATTTTGGACTGGAACCAATGCTACCGAAATGGGAAGTACCATATCAGGGACTGAATTCTGAAGGCTGATATTTGATGTTATGAAAAAACTTTTCTTAATGAGAATAATTGTTTTTGGCATCTTGTGGTTTGTCNCCGGCTGTCAGGGAATTTTCAGTCCTGCTCCAGATGAACAGGAAATTCGATTGCGNAATGCTATCCGGATTCATCCTGTTCACGAACTCGGCTACGTCCGGCTGGCTCAATATCTGAAAACTCAGGGACGATACTCTAAAACATTTTCAGTACTCCGTACCGGACAGCAGCATATTCCTGATTCGATTGCGCTAATTCGCATGGAGGGAGGTCTGTTTCAGGGTTTGGGTCATTACAGAGAATCACAAGAATATTACACAGAACAAATCACTAAACATCCGGATGAACCGCTCCTTTTTCTGGATCGAGCGCAACTGTACCTGCGTCTGGAAAAACAGCAGCTTGCTTTGAATGACGCACGCAAAGCACTTTCTTTGAAACCTGATTTGTTTGAAGCTCTTTATCTGATTGGTGTGATTTTAGACCGGAGGACTGCCTCAAATGTACCGGATCAGTCAGAGCAGGCACTTGATGCTTTAATTGCCGCCAGCGAAATAAATGGACGGAATCCCGATCTCTGGCTGAGAATTTCAACATTATGGGAAAGGCGTGGTGAAACTCATCAGGCAAGACTGGCAATGCTCCGGGCAGTTGAGCTTTCTCCGGAATCAAAACTTTACCTTCGCCGTTATGCGGATTTGCAGGAAAAAGAGCTGGACCTAACCAGTCAGAAATACTCTGATGAAATCTCGGAATCCCTGCACCAGACTCTTCAACACATGCTCAAATTGTTTCCGGACGACATTTGGGTACACGCACATATGGGGAACCTGGCCTGGACACAGGAAAAGTTTGTGCTGGCGGAGACACATTTACTGCGTGCTCTTGAATCAAAATCTCCATATCCCTGGGCTAATTTTCGATTGGGTATGGTTTTTCTCTCTCAAAAAAAATGGGAATCTGCACTCCAGGCTTTTGAGGAAGGTCTAAAATCCGATCCTAAAAACGACTGGGCCATTCTGCAGACAGGACATGCCCTGGAAATGCTGGGAAAAAATGAGGAAGCAATTACCCGTTACGAAAGGCTGATGGAAAAAGGTCCGGACGACCTGGTTGTAGTTAATCGTCTGAATCAATTGTATTGGAACGAATTTTTGTTTGAAAAAGGTGAAGAGGTTCTTTTGCGTGGACTGGAAAAATTTCCTGCAGAAACAGAGCTAATTGAAAAACTACTTGCTTATTATGAATCTCATAGACTTTTTGAAAAGGCAGCAAAAATTATTTTGGGTTTTATTGAGGCAAAACCAGGCAACAGTGCTGCACTTGCAAAGCTTGGGTTTTATGAGAAAAACTTGAAACATCCGGAAAAGGCTTTGTACTGGTTTAAAAAAGCACTCTCAAGTTCTCCGGATTTTGAATGGGCACACGTCCAGCAAATTGGAATTTTATTAAACACAGAACGCGAAGATGAAGCAGAAAATGCGCTAAATGATTTTCTCAAACTTAAGCCGAATTCAGAATGGGCGCTGCTGGAACTGTCTCAGCTGAAGTTGAAACAGGAACATTTTGCTGAGGCAGAAGAACTGCTGGAAAAAAATCTTGCAAAGTACCAGGATTCAGCGGGAATACTGCAAACTCAGGGGCGGCTGTATGAATTGCAGAAACGCTGGAAAGAGGCAGAAAATATTTTCAAAAAACTATTAACAATCCGCCCAAACAACTCTTTGCTGCTGACGCATTTGGGTTTTACGCAATGGAAACTCAAGAAAACAGAAGAAGCCCGTCAAAACATTACTCATGCTTTGTATGAAAATCCCGGGAGTCTCTGGGCCTGGAATCTTTATTTGCTTTTGCTGCCGGAAGCACAGCAGCGTCGCTGGATCGGCGATGACTTCAAGATGCTCCTGCCGGTCCTGGGTGCATTAGCCAGCAAAAGGACAGAAGAAGCCTGGCAGGAAATTACTTCTGTTCGCACAGATCCTTTTACACGGCAAGTACTGAAAAATATGCACTATTTGCTCGAAGAAGCTCCGCAAGAAATTAAAATGGATCCGCAGGATATGACCTCAAAACAACTCTCCCCCTGGATAAATGAGCAATGGGGGTATTTCCACGAAATGCTGGGAAACAGAGAGCTTGCTGCACGTCATTTTGAAGTCGTTTTAGAAGCACTTCCGGACAATGCCTGGATACACGCACGCTTGGGCTGGGTCTACGAGAGGCTGGAGAATCTGGAAAAAAGCAAGCAGCATTACAGCCTTTTTTTACAGAAACATCCGCAAGCATTTGATGTCAGTTTCCGGCTGGCAAACGTCTATACATTGACAGGCAACGAAGCCAAAACCATTGAGCTTTACGAATTAATTGCAGCTCACCGTCCGGAACATGACTTGGTGCTGAACAACCTTGCCTGGCTGTATTTAACTGCTCAAGACAGGCAGGTACGTAATCTTGAGAAAGGTATGGAATTAGCCTTGAAATCAGTTGAACTGAATCCTACAATTGACAGTTTAGATACATTAGCCGAGGCCTACTTTCAGTCTGGAGACAGAATTAAAGCCCTTGAAACTATCCATAAAGCTGCTCGGGAAGTTGATTATCCGCCAAACCGTCATTCATACCTGCGCAAACAATTGCTGCGCTTCCGCAAAGGAGAACAGGACTCCAGCCCACCTGCGTTAACATGATTCATGTTATGTTGAAATGATTTTACTCTAAAGCTGTTTAGGTCAGCAAAACACAATGAATTGTACAATAATTTGATGAAGGTGTGCTTAACTGATTTAAATGGGAAACGACAGCTAACAGAGGTTCCATGCAGAATCACAGACCAACATGGATCCCGCAAAAATTAAAACAAAATTACACTTGTAAATTCAATATTTTTCTGAGATAATAACAAGATTAATTTTTCCAAGTGACTTTATCTTTCAAAACTTCCATGCCACAAACTATAGAATCATTGATTAAACTTGCCGAAACTGACCGTGATTTACAGAAATATATTTTCGCAAAATCTCATTTGGAAAGACAGATTGATACAGCACGTTCAGTTGTTGACCAACATCAAAAAACAATCGAACAAAAAAAAGACGAATTTGAACTATTGAGTGCTGAATGCAAGGGATGTAAACAACAATCTTCAAATTCAGGAAGAATTGATTTCCCGCCTGGACAGTCAAGTACCTAAGATACGCAACGAAAAAGAATTTGCAACCAGTAAAAACCAACTGGAGGAAGCACGAAAAATTCTAGGTCTGCTGGAAGACAAGATGCTCGATCTGGATCTGAAAAAAGAAGATCTTGAAAAAGAAATTGAAACTATTAACAACCGGCTCAGTGAATCAAATACAGAATTTAAGCAGGAAACATCCGGTCTGCTGAAAAAACAAGCAAAAGCAGAAAAAAAGATTGAATCTCTTGAGCCCAGACGCATACGTTTACTGAAAAAAGTTCCACAAAAAATCAAACGTTTTTATGAGCGCTGCCAGGACAGTGGAATTTCAACCCCAATCTGTGCCATTGAGGATAAAAGCTGCAGCGGCTGTAACATGGTTTTATTGCCCCAGCTTGTTAACGAACTGATGGCAAACACGGATTCCCACAAAAATTGCCCTAATTGTTCGCGCATTTTGTACTTTCCTGAAGTTGAGGAAGAAGAAGCTTCCTCGGCCTGATATTTCTTATCATGCATGTTTGTATTCGGTGTTGATCAATCTCTGCTTCAACAAAATACAATCATGAAAAAATATTTAATACTGCTTGTTCTTTCTCTAACATTTTTGCCCGGCTGTGAATCTTCAGCCCCTTCCCGTTTTATATATCCTTCTGAGAAAGCAATGGAGGTACGCTATCTTTGCCGCTTACCATATCTGGATGCAAAAGCGCCACATCAATCCTGGAGCAAATCAACACCCGCCTGGCTCATTATTAATGAAAGCAAGGTCATCATTTTTTTTGAGAATGACCGTACCTTTGTGCTTTCCAGAACTCCGGAGATTACCCTTCCTCCAGGCAGGTACCGCTGCAACCTCTGAAAGTTACTGGCTGAATCTACAGTTTTATGAAACGAAAGTTTCACCCTTTAGCACAGAAACAAAAACATCTCGATCGACATTTCCGCCGGAAGCAATTACCGCCACTTTGCGGCCTTTAATTTTGGACGCCTCCTGTAGTGCTGCCGCAATTGCTGCTGCTCCAGCNCCTTCGCAAACATTATGAGTACACTCATACAACATNCGCATGGCATCTGCAATTTCGTTATCTGTGACCTCNACGATCCGTTCAACACCTTTCCAAATCANTTCCAACGCAGACTGTTCNGGAACTCGGCAGGCCATTCCGTCGGCAATTTTNGTACTCACCGGTGATTCAATGGAACTTCTGCTAACGAATGACTCCGCATAGGTATTGGCATGTGCTGATACAACTCCGACGATCTCCGTATTCAATTCTAATACATCACGTACTGCAAGCATTCCACAGATTCCGGATCCCAATCCAATGGGAACGTAAACAACATCAAGATCCTTGACCGCTCTCAGCAATTCCAAACTATAGGTGGCGACACCTGTAACTAATAGTGGATCAAACGAAGGTATCATTTGCAGTGATTTTTCATGTGCCAGATCTTTCGCATATTCACGGGCTGCCTGAAAATCTTCACCATGCTCTATCAGTTGCACACCAAAAGCACGCATTGCAGCATTTTTCTCCACACTGTTTCCATGTGGCGCTACGATTGTAGCCGGAATTCCGTAGCGCCGAGCAGCAAAACCAACAGACTGCCCATGATTTCCGCGGGTCGCACTGACAACTCCCTTTGGCATTTCTGAGGATTTCGCGAGATGGGCGAAATAAACTAATCCACCCCGTATCTTGAAAGAACCAATTGGTGTGTGATTTTCGTGCTTGACCCAGACTTCTGTGCCTAAACGTTCACAAAGCAGCGGCCAGCAATATTGAGGAGTCGCCTGCATTTCCGCATAAACGATTCGGGCGGCAGCTTCGATTTCATCAAGTGTAATTGCCTGCATCATTTTGTGCCTTCTTTCTGTCTTGATTCTCCGATCAATTCACTCATCACCTTGTTTATCATCCTTAATCCTGCCTGGTCTTTGAGTGTCAGAATGGATTCCGGATGAAATTGTACTGAAGCCACGGGCAGTGTTTTGTGCCGGAGCCCCATTATCAAGCCGTCGTCTGTTTTGGCGGTAACATCCAGACAATCCGGAAGTGAAACTGAATCCAAATAAAGACTGTGATAGCGTCCTGCGCTGAAGGGATTAGGAAGCCCGGAATAAAACGATTCTGCATTGTGAAAAATCTCAGCGGATTTGCCATGAACCGGATGCTCAAGAGTCAACAATTTTGCACCAAAATGTTCTGCAATCCCCTGGTGACCAAGACACACTCCAAAAATTGGGATTTCACGTGCAAGCGCTTCACCAACAAGTTCCGGAACATTTTGTTCACTTGGAAACCCCGGACCCGGCGAAATGAAAAGTAAATCCGGAGCTATTTCGTCCAGCATTTTATAAGGAAATCCGGAGCGGAGAGTAATAACTTTTGCACCGGTTTGCCTGACATAACTTGCTAATGTGTGTACAAAACTGTCTTGATTATCGACAAATAAAACCGTTTTTTCTGCACCCGTTTGCGGCAAATCAATGTCTTCAGCAGCAGCCGGTTTACTGCCCAAAGTCGCACCTAAAAAGGCTGAAGCCTTGATGTGTGTCTCCCGTTCTTCTGTAGCCGGATCTGAGTCATAGAGCAGTGTTGCACCGGCACGCACTGAAGCTCGGCCGTTTTTAAGATGAACCGTACGCAATGTCATTCCGGTGCTGACAAAACCGTTAAACCACAAAAAACCAATACAGCCGCTGTACCAGCCGCGCGGTGAATTTTCCATATTTTCAATTGTCTGCATGGCAACAGGTTTTGGTGAACCTGTCACAGTACAGGCCCACATGTGCGTCAAAATGGCATCGACTGCATCTCTGTCTTTATTTAAAACACCTTCCAAATGATCAACTGTATGAATCAGGCGTGAATAACGTTCCAGCATGCGCCGTCCAATTAAATGAACACTACCGGGTTCACAAATTCTGGCCATATCGTTACGATCCACATCCGTACACATAGTGAGTTCTGATTCTTCTTTTTCCGAAGAAATGAGTGCTTTTATACGTTCCGCTGTTTCCATCGGATCACCTCCGACCGGTACTGTTCCTGAAATGGGACTGGTTTCAAAACGTTCTTCCTTGACACGTACATACATTTCCGGAGATGCACCAACCAGTTGCTCTTTACCCATGTTGATCAAAAAACTGTAAGGGCTGGGATTTTGTTCACAAATTCTTTTGAACAAAGTTGAAGGCTGTTCTGCAAAACCAGTAGAAAAAGATTGGGACAGTACGACTTCAAAAAAATCTCCGCGCCGGCAGCCTTCTTGAATTTTGGCCACTTTCTGTTCAAACTCACCTGCTTCGTGATCACAGTTTATTTTACCATCAGCCTTTCCCTCGGCAACCTGGAATTCCTCGCCAGTATTCCACCAGCTTTCAGTCATACCGTCTGGAGTTTCAATGTGATATTCAATTTTGGAAGCCTCCTCTTTTTGCCGATCGACAACCACCAATTCGACAGGCAAAAACAAATGGCAGTCAGTTTGTTCCGGATCCCGTTTATGTCTAGCTTCAATATTTTCAAATTGATAAACCAAATCGTAACCAAATGCTCCATACAATCCAAGATAAGGATCAACACTCCGGAACAGTTCAAATATTTTGCGAATAACAGAAAACACGCTTGGCTGGCGACTCCGTTCTTCTTCCGCAAAGAAATCCGGCCTTGGTTTCACAGTACCGGAAATCTTTTCTGCAGGAAGATTCGGATCAGTTCCAAAAACCAGTGATTCAAGATGGGGATGATTTTGTAAAGCAGGAGCTATCAATTTCAGCAGGCGCGTTCCATTCGGATTCAGCGCGTTGATTTCAAACTGTCTTTTCCTGGCAATCAGTTCCAATGCAGGATGCACAAAACCTAAATCCCAGCGGGAATAACGGTCCGGAACTTCGTAATTACTGACAAAAAGTGCTCCTTTTTTAGTGTCAATATATTGATATATTTTATCGAGTGCATGTTCAGCATCCAGCGGTGTAATCGACTTTTCGATTTTGATACCGCCCTGCGTTGTAAAAGTTGAATTATTCATGGCTTCAAGTAAATTTTAAGTGTTTAAAGAAATCAATTTCTAAGGTTTCGAATAAATTTTTCAACTCGCCACAAATCTTTAATTCCAGGTTCGCTTTCTACACCGCTGCAAACATCCACTCCCCACGGTTGTACAATCTTTACTGCCTCTGCAACATTTTCCGGAGTCAACCCTCCTGCCAGAATCAGCTTTCCCAAACCTGAAGCAGTACTTGCCAGGTCCCAGTCAATTTTTTGTCCGGAACCTCCGTAATGATTTATGCTGAAGGCATCCAGTAAAAAGTATTCTCTCCCAAACTCTTGTATCTGTTCCAGCTTAAATTCAGCAGACACACGAAATGCTTTATAAAATGGTACACCTAATTTAGCAGTTAATTCAACAGACTCATCGCCATGCAATTGTGCCAAGTCCAGGTGTGTTTCAATCATTATTTTTTCCAGCGATTCCGGTGATTCATTGACAAAAATACCCACAGTTGTTACCGATTCCGGAAGCGCACTTACAATTTTGCGGACTTCTTCCGGAGAAATGTAACGGGAAGAACCAGGCCAGCAGTTTAGTCCAATCCAGTCTGCACCTAATTCTGCACAGGACAAAGCCTGTTCAGGACTGGTTAGCCCGCAAATTTTAACTTTTGGATAAACAGTGGTGTGATTCGTCCTCATTAGCTTCTGGATTGGTTTTTTTTAACTATAACGTTATAATATGCTGTTATTCTAAGATACGAATACTTACAGAATTAGCAACGAAAAAATTCCGGAAAACTAGATGTCTGTTCATAGTTCTGCATATTTCTGGAATGGTGACACTTTGGTACTGCACATTTTCCTTCAACCACGTGCTTCACAAAATGAGTGGGCAGGCCGACACAACGGGCGGATACGTCTTCGTGTTACAGCAGCACCCGTCGATAATCAGGCCAATCGGGAATGTGTGAAATTTATTTCAAAATCATTAAAAACTGCAAAAACAAATGTGAAAGTGGTTCGAGGTCAAACCAGTCGTTTCAAAACTGTGGAAATCCATAAACCTGATCCGAAGTCCTGGAAAAAAATTTTAGAAGGCTTGGATAATTAGACTATCTGCATTGTAGAACTTAAAAAGCTAATGATCCACAACCTGAAAACGCAAATAACAACTATTTGTCCGTTTAGATTCGTGAAAATACCTTGCCCAAAAGTTACTCCAAAATTACGATTCTGGAGCATATTTTCTTTACTGACAAGCCTCTTTTTTTATTTAGTAACCGGAACTGCGTCAGCACAGTGCTTAACCAGCGGTCTGACTGAAGATGAGCAGTTGGCTATGACAAAAGGATTATTTGAAGATGAGCTGTTTTCCGCATCAAGTGAGTCCTCAAAGTGTTTTCTTGAAGAATTTAAGGATAGTGCTGCACGTGAGGAGATTTTTTTCCTTAGGGCAGAAGCCTTAAGAAAGGGAGGCGATCTTCAGGGGGCAATCAAAGCTTATGATGAACTGAAAAAAAACTTTCCCAGCAGCAAAACCTATTTAGACAATTCAATGCTCCAGAAAGGAATTTCACTGGCCCTCACTAGAAATTATACTGCTTCTATCAGGACCTTAAAATTGCTGCTGCTTGATTTTCCCACAACAAAATACAGAGATGAAGCACTTTATTGGCTGGGCTATGCAGCTTCTTTCCAGGCAGAGTCTCTGCGCAAAAAAAACAACAAAGACGCTCTGCTTTTTTATCAGGATTCCACACTTCACTTCGTTAAAGTAGAACCTGAATTATTAAATCTGAAGCAGCAGCAGGAACGTTTGCATTTAATGGGACGGGCATGGTGGTTCCTGAAGGACTTTACTAAAGCAGAAGAAGCATGGAGTCAATACTTGAAAAACTCAAAGTCAATCAAACCTGAACAGGCTTTGAATCTAAAATACCAGTTAGCCACAGGCTTTCAGCAAGAGAAAAACTACAAAAAAGCTGAAAGATGGTTTGCGCGCATTTTAACAATGCATCCAGACTCAAAACTGGCTGTTGTGTCTGCTTTTTTACGCGCAGAAATGGCATATGCAGTTTCAGTACAAGAAACAAAAACTGAATCATTGGACTCAAAGGCAGTAAGTATACTGATTAAGCACTACAAACTATATTTAAATAAGAATGATAATAAGTATCAAGCACTTGTCTATTACAGGATTGGTGTGTTACAGCAACCGCACAGACCAAATGAAGCCATTCATGCTTTTCAAAAATATTTAAGCACAAAAGACAAAACTTATGCAGCTGAAGTTCATTATCGCTTAGGTTATTTGTTTTTTAACACCAAACAGCAGCAAAAGGCTATTCAGATCTTCGAAAAGTATCTCCGTACCAAAGATAAAACTTACACCAACGAAGTCCTTTACCAGCTAGGATTTCTCTATATTGGGATCAAACAGAAGCAAAAGGCTGTCCAGATCTTTGAAAATTATCTCAGTACTAAAGACAATACTTTTACCAACGAAGTCCTTTACCAGCTAGGATTTCTCTACATTGAGTCAAAACGGCCAAAAAAGGCTATTCAGATCTTTGAAAATTATCTCAGTACTAAAGACAAAACTTATGAGGGAGAAGTACTTTACCAGTTAGGGTTCCTCTACATTGAAGCCAAGCAACAAAAAAAGGCTGTCCAGATCTTTGAAAAGTATCTCAGTACTAAAGACAAAACTTATGAGGGAGAAGTACTTTACCAGTTAGGGTTCCTCTACATTGAAGCCAAGCAACAGAAAAAGGCTGTCCAGATCTTTGAAAAGTATCTCAGTACTAAAGACAAAACTTTTGAGGGAGAAGTGCTTTACCAGTTAGGGTTCCTCTACATTGAAGTCAAACAACAGAAAAAGGCTGTCCAGATCTTTGAAAAGTATCTCAGTACTAAAGACAAAACTTTTGTGGTGGAAGTGCTTTACCAGTTAGGGTTCCTCTACATTGAAGCCAAGCAACAAAAAAAGGCCATTAAGATCTTTGAAAAATATCTCAGTACCAAAGACAAAACTTATGTGGTGGAAGTACTTTACCAGTTAGGGTTCCTNTANATNNNAGNNAAACAACANAAAAAGGCTATNCAGATCTTTGAAAATTATCTCAGTACTAAAGACAAAACTTATGTGGGAGAAGTGCTTTACCAGTTAGGGTTCCTCTACATAAGAGTCAAACAACAAAAAAAGGCTATCCAGATCTTTGAAAATTATCTCAGTACTAAAGACAAAACTTATGTGGGAGAAGTGCTTTACCAGTTAGGGTTCCTCTACAT